>Ga0233374_1000152_pt1 | contig 14229 bp, 9 predicted proteins | sample ElkDunMinimDraft_FD_180688 | JGI IMG/M metagenome (GOLD analysis project Ga0233374, IMG submission 180688) | Fecal eukaryotic communites from dung pellets of Tule Elk in California, USA - Elk Dung E1 | ecosystem: Host-associated > Mammals > Digestive system > Large intestine > Fecal | place: USA...
TGGGTGACGATGACTTTTCGTATTTTGGGGCGTTCCTTTCTGCGGCCTATGTATTTGGGGGCCGTACTGTTTTTCCTTATGTCGGGCCGGGAGCTGGCTTGATTTATCTTGACTATGATTCTGAAAAGTACGGGATTGATGAGGCTCCTGAAGGCTATGCTTTTTTATTGAAGGTGGGCGTTTTTTTAAAACCCGTTGATTATAAGACCATTTTCGCTCTAGATGTCCGCTATCTGTTTAATATATGTAATCTTGAAAAGGTGCCCGAAGAAGGCTATAGCAACGCCCATGGGTGGAGTGTCAGCGCGCAGGTGTGGTGGTAATGATGAAGTTGGTTGTTGCGTTGTTTTTGATGGTAATGCTGGTGGGCTGCGCGTCCTATTCTTGGGTCTCGGTTTCTGATAATGGGAATTACGACTTTTATCAGAACGGCAAGTTGGTCTGCGAATCTGCCAGTAGCTGCCGGATAGGCGCATCCTTGGGTAAAGAGATGCTTCTGGAAATCCGTAAGGATGACATCGTGTATGCCCATCTGCTTGTGCTAAGCAAAGACAAAAAGCGAGTCAAAGTGAACTACGATACAGAGCGTTTTGTGGGCGGGGTCGTCTCTGACTATTGGAGCAGCCGGCCGCATTCTCGAGGTGATGTGATGCTTTTGACCATGGCTGGCAGTGCTGCGGCTACTGGCTATATGATTGCAAAACCGATTTCTATGATAATCCTCGATAATATCACACAACTGCCGTCGAACATGACCATTCCTGTAGGTGTAAGTGACAGCGTTGGTGCTACGTTCTCCTGGGATCAGCCTGCGACGGATTAAAAGGAGTTTAATGAAATAATGGATACATAGTAATCTGAATGAAGGGCTGGGCGCAACCACTGAAGAAATTCACGCCGTTACTTTTGAAAAAGCTTACTTCATTGACCAGATGCGTGAACTTGTAGAACTTGAAGAAGAAATGCTCAAGACTCCGGGCCAGATGCCTGCCGACGAACTCCTCATCAAGGCCAAGAAAGACGGCTTTAGTGACAAGTATATCGCAAAGATTCTTGGGTTACGTGAAAAGGATGTGCGCAAGAAACGTACGGAACTTGGGCTTGTTGAAGGCTGGTGCGCAGTGCCTGTGAGTGGTGTAGAAAACCAGTATTACTATTACAGCACTTATAACGCAAAAGATGAAAGCACAGCAACTGACAATCCTAAGAAAATAATGATTTTAGGCGGAGGCCCAAACAGAATTGGTCAGGGTATTGAATTCGATTACTGCTGCTGCCACGCTGCAATGGCCCTCCGTGAAATGGGTTATGAAACCATTATGGTGAACTGCAACCCAGAAACGGTTTCTACCGACTACGATACTTCTGATAAACTCTATTTTGAACCCGTTTCTTTGGAAGATGTTTTACAGATTTACCACAAAGAAAAACCAGCTGGCGTTATCGTGCAGTTCGGTGGCCAAACTCCGTTGAATATTGCTCGCGAACTTTCTGACGAAGGCGTTAAGATTCTTGGTACGAGCATCGATTCTATTGATATTGCCGAAGACCGCGATTTATTCCGCAAAATGATGGATAATCTTGGAATTCCAATGCCAGAAGCCGGAATGGTTACCAATATTGATGAAGCCATTTCTGTAGTGAACCAGATTGGTGGTTACCCAATTATGATTCGCCCGAGTTTTGTTCTTGGTGGCCGTGGCATGGAAGTGATTTACGACGAAAACATGCTCCGCGAATATGTAGCGAAAGCAGTTGGCGTAACTCCAGATCGCCCGCTTCTTGTGGACCGATTCCTTCATAATGCTCTTGAATGTGAAGCTGATGCTCTTTCTGACGGCGAACACGTTTATATTCCGTCAGTGATGGAACACGTGGAACTTGCTGGCGTTCATTCAGGTGATTCTGCTTGCGTAATTCCGCCAGTAACGATTACAAAAGAAAACCTAGAAACCATTAAGGATTACACGCGAAAAATTGCAGAAGCTTTACATGTGTGTGGCTTAATGAATATGCAATACGCCATTGAAAATGGCAAAGTGTTTGTGCTAGAAGCCAACCCACGCGCAAGCCGCACGGTTCCACTTGTTTCTAAAGTTTGTAACACGCAAATGGCTCGCCTTGCAACTCGCTTAATGCTTGGTGAAAAGCTTGAAAGTCTGAACTTGAAAGACAAAAAGTTCAAACATTTTGGAGCTAAAGAAGCCGTGTTCCCGTTTGATAAGTTCCCGAAGGTGGACCCAGTTCTTGGCCCAGAAATGCGCTCCACCGGCGAAGTTCTTGGTCTTTCTGATGACTACGCTCTCGCTTACTACAAGAGTCAAGAAGCTGCCGGTTCTAATTTGCCATCAGAAGGAGCTGTTCTTATAAGCCTTTCAGATAAAGTGAACTTAGCAGACCAAGCTATAGCAATTGGTGAAGAATTCCAGAAGCTCGGCTTTAAAATTTATGCGACAGAAGGTACCGCCAAGTTCTACGAAAAGGCCGGCGTAAAATGTGAAGAAGTGAATAAAATCAATGAAGGCCGCCCAAACGTTTTAGATATTATCTTGAACAATCAGGTGGCATTGATTATCAACACTCCTTGGCCACGCCGCGATGCTGTTGCCGATGAATCTGCAATTCGTAAAGCAGCTATCAAGTATAAGGTTCCTTACATCACAACGCTTGCTGGTGCTTACAACACCGTGAAGGGTATTGCCGCTGCAAGAAACGGTCATGGTGTGGTTAAATCTCTCCAAGAATACCACGCGACGATTGAAGAGGTGTAACGCGAGCGTCATCCTGAGTGCGTAAGCGCAAAGGATTCAGACCAGTGTTTGTCATTGCGAGGGGCGAGATGCCCCGAAGCAATCCACTCCTCAAGTGTCACCCTGGAGCGCGAAAGCGCGATAGGGTCCAAAACATTCAAAGGACTGCAGCGATGCAGTCCTTTTTGTATATGGAAGGGAAAAGCATGGGACTAAAGTCCCAACTGCTCGGCTCGATTATGCCAGCTCGCAAGCGGTTTGTCGCGATGCTCGCCTTGTCTATTTGTCCTCTGGTTCGCACTTCGTTGCTCTCCACCCCTTCTAGCGGGAGCTCAGACGCCGCACCCGCAACGCCCTGGCTTGGATACGCTAAAAATTGAAAAGATGATCGGTAAAAACAAATTTGTAAAAAAAAAACAAACTTTTATTTTTCTTCCATCAAGCGGTATATATTGAATATAAGTTGTCTGAAAAATATAAGGCAAAATATTATGAAAGGAAAAATATCTTCTCTTTCTATTATTCTTCTTACTTTGGCATGTTTGGCCAATGCCATTACGGTTTATACGCTAGACGAGCAATTCTCTCAAACAGATCAGACTGTTTTAAGGTTTAAAATAGAAAATAATTCTAGCGACACCTTGAACGGTATTGAACTCCGCTATCATGCTGTTCAAGACACTTCCCTCATTGCCGAACCGGATTTGTATTATCTTCCTGGGGGAATGGCGAATTGGTCTTTTGACGATTCTGTTAATGCAACTTTGGTGATTTATATCCCTGATATCGTTCTTTATCCTGGTGATACGCTTGGTGGAAATCCGGGGTTTGCGGTGGGTCTCCATAATAAGGATTGGTCCACTTGGACAAAAGAAGACGATCCGTCCCAACCTGCGTCCAACGTGTTCTCCATAGCTGAAAATGTAGAAATTCTATCGAAAGGTCAATCGCTGATGCTTGATGTCGGCAAGTATCAAGGTTGTCCAGTCGTACAGTTTGTTGAAGTTGAAAAAGACTCCATTTCTTTGCTGGTATTGCGGCAGTTGAGCACCGATTCATCTTCAATAATAATTAAGAACAAGGATGGAGTTTCCGTATCTGCAAATTTGAACGATGCCATAATAGATTCGTTGGGACAGAAAATATGGCGTGGTTTTATTCTGACTCAAGATACTGTAGAACATCGTGGTGAACTGAAAGCTGAGTGTGGCGGAAATCTGCTTGCCTATTTTGCCTATGGATGGAAACCAACCGGAGCTTCAACAGCTGTGGCGAAAAAGCTTTGGGAAAAAACGGATTCCTTTGTCAAGGCTGATTTTGACATGGGCTTCAATCAAGGGCTTGTAGATGGTCAACGTTTGATTTTACAAAGGGATTCTTTAGGGCGATTCTTGGATGCTCGCCGCATTGATAATTGGAAATTCTATCGTTCGTGGGAAAATCCTGGTGAAAATGCTATGCCAGTAATCTGGACACCGTTGGTTATGCAATATAACCAACAGGATGCTGATTCCTTGTCTCTTGAATGGAGCCCAATAGATAAAGTTGACATGTACCATCTTGTTGTCGTTCAAGTTTCCGTAGTAGGAGATTCGGTTGTATTTGGCGATACCGTAGTTTCTAAGGCTGTTGATTTTTCGTCTTTAAAGATTGAAATGCTTCCCGCTGGAAACTATATCTGGTTTGTGGAACCTCTTGTTGAAGTTGCTTTGGATGAAAACGAAGAAGGAGCCGAATATTACTATGTAAACGGAGACATGGTGTCTCATGAAATGCCTCGTGGTTTGTGGAAAAAATTTAAGAAATGGGCGAAGAAAACGGTGAAAAAAGCTACGCAGGTATTCTCTCCTGTTCTTTATACGGCTTTTTATGGTGGAAACTTGATGGATAATGTTGGTTATTCGATTTCTCATTTTAATCCAATTGGGATAATTCAAGTATTTCTTCCCACGACAACTCTTTATACGAAAACTAATAGTATAACAAAGAATATGAGCGAATTGAGCAAATCGTATAAGGCTGGATACATTTATAATGCATATCCGACAGATGCGTGTTTTGGGACTGGTGCTTTTTGTGCAATGAAAGACACTAGAATGTTAGCTGAAGATTGGAGTGTGGGGTTTAATAAAGATAATTGGAATAAACTATTCCCTAAAATAGATTTTTGGAACGGAAAAGTGAATTATGCAGTCCACAATCGTTGTTGGCTGACTATGGCTCAAATGATTAACCATTATAAGGGTGGGAATGTTTCTTCTGACGAAATTCTTTATTATGTAAGAAGTGGTTTTAGTGATACAAGTTTTGGAGGACCTGTTGAAACAATGCAGGCTGTAAATTACGCTTTGGGAATGACTGCGTGGGATAACATAACCTATACAGCTTTATTGGATGCGTACAGAGGCTCAGGGGCTATACCGTCAGTTGACGGTTGGACCGTGGGTACACCTACTCTTCATACGATTATGAATGTTATTGAAGCGGGCAATGTCTTGGGGGTGTCTCAGCTAAATGCTGGTAATAAAGGTGGACATTCAATGGTTTTGAATGGTTACAAGATCGATTCCAATGGCGATGTGTATATACATTTATTGAATACGGATAATATGGGAACAGCCGAGTGGCGTTATTATTGCACGATTACCTCTCTTGGCTCGGATGTTATTGTTTCAACAGTTTTGAATGGAATTGGGCATTTGATTGACCTTATTCCTGGTGTTCAAATTAGTGGAAACACGTTCTTTACGTTCTATGAACCTCCTCTTTATGCTAGTGGGCGTTCGGCGAATGCAAGTGTCTTTGCTGATAATGATAATGATGGCATTGTTGATTTTGACGAAATCGAAAGATTTGGGACCGAACCATTGAACGATGATTCTGACGGAGATAAGAAAAATGATTACGAGGAAATATATGATTTTATGCAATGTATGGGTGGTTCTGAATATACCTCCAAGTCGGATATTGATGGCGATGGCTTGCTTGCTGCAAGAGATCCTGACTCTGATGGCGATGGTTATTGCGACGAACAGGAAATCGCCTATGAGGATGGTAATCCGCATAGTTGCGAAAGATTTAATGGTTCTATACATCCTGATGATTCTTTACCAAAATGTGCTAATTACGATTACTCATTAGCGCTCCTCGCAAAGGAACGACTAGCATTAAACGATCGGGCTAGCTGTATTACTATAAACGGTTCTTATTGTCCTATAGCGTCTTATGAAATGGAATATGGTGGTGCTTATGGTGTGAGTCTTGGTGTAAATGCGTCGGTGGGTAATATTTATTCTGCAAAATCGGTTTTGTTGCGTGACAGGGCTAAAGTATACGGAAATTTAGAAACAGCAGGTTCTGTGGAAAAGCAGAGTTCAACCTCTGTAGTGACAGGAACTATTGTAGAGCATTCTGATCGTGCCGGTGCTTATGAATTGATGTATGCTCCCGTTCTTGATAATGCTACGCTCAATGGTGACGTTACAATTCATCATCAGTATTCTTTCAATACGGGAGAAACATTGTATTCCCATATTTTGGGCGCAGGGGCGAATAATATTGAATTTCTTTTTAATTCTGGATCAAATCTTGTGTTTAACACGAATGTATGCCTTGCGGGATCATTAAGGTTTCAAAATGGAGCGAAAATGTATGCTCCGACAGAGAGTGTTGTCTTTCATATAGGTAATGATTTTCAATGGAATGGAACCATCGAAACTAACGATATGATTTCTGCCGCTCAACGCATTATGGTTTATTATTATGGAACCAACAGAGTGTTCATACAGTCTGATTTTGCCGGAACAATTGTTGCTCCGAATGCAGAAGTCGTTGTTGGACAATCTGGCAAAAACTTTTATGGTGCTATATATGCGAAGAGTATTGTAATTCATCAGAATACGAGAATTACATGGGTGCCTTTTGTTTCGCAACAAAATAACTCTGTTGTTGCTTATGCTACTGATTTAAATTATTCAATAAATTTTTTGGAGATTTAAATTATGTGGAAAAAGTGGTCTCTAATTGCGATTTCGATTGTATCTTGTGTACTCGGATGTTATGAAGGTGATATTGAGTGTTCTAGCTCGGATCACTATGTTAGTTTAGATGTCTTTACGACTGATAATATTGATAGCATCCACTTTTACATAAATAAAAAACAAGTTTGTTATGGAAATGTCGGTACTTATCATGAAATGATAATATGTGACGATACTTTAGCAACTGGTTATATGGTTGCTGTAAATGATGTGGAAAATGCGAATAAATGTGTCGGAACAGAAAAAATTATATGGCGGGTATTCCATTGTTTTGTTGGTGGAATTCCTGGTGTAGATGATGATAATGCAGGTGTTCTAGATTTGGAACTATTCGATTCTGTAAATAAAATGCATATTAATTTTTCTCGCATTACATTAGGAGGTCTTTATGTTAACATCATTCCCGAAAAGGATACAACAAAATGGTTTGGGTATACGGATAATCCTGTAAGACCTTTTTTTAGTGAATTTAATGCTCCGTCCGTATCAACCAGAATGGGCTGTTATAATGGCTATTGCATTGCAACTTCGCCAATGACAGAAAGAGATGTCTGCTATGACAAATAAATTAACATTTTAAGGAGGATCAAATATGAAAAAAATAACTATTAAAAATGTAGCTGCTTTTATGGCTCTATCTGTGACGCACCTTCTTGCTTCCGAATCTTTCGGTGGCATTGGTGTGTCAATTTACCAGGTACGCGACGGCGTTAAGGTTGCAGAGGTAATCCCCGGCACCCCGGCTGCGGAAACAAAGTTGCAAGCAAATGATATTATCATTGCGGTCGATGGAGAATCGCTCAAGGGCAAGTCTATTGAAGAGTCAAAGGCAAAACTTCGCGGTCAGAAGAACAAGCCGCTTGAGATTACCTTTGTCAATGGCGTTGATACGCTGTCGGCGGTTCTTCGTCGCACACAAATTACGGTAAAGAATTTGGAGAGCGAACGAGTTGAATCTTGGTATGGTGACAAATCCGAATTTAATGCTCAGGAACTTGAAACCTACGCAAGTGTGACAGAAAGTAACAAGCAACTTGTAGCTGTGTTGCAAAACGGAATGTTGGTAAAATCTGAGTCGCAGGTTTCCGCTAAGTCATTGAACGGAATCTATGTCGAAAAAGCGGACGAGTTCGCTCCTAAAGTTATGCAACCTAATTTGAATAAAAACGCTTCTGCAACATTGAAGGGATTTTGCCGAACATCCGTTGGCTTTGAACTGAAATCTGCTGGTAGGGCTGTAATCACCATTATGGATGCAGATGGTGCTGTGGTTGCAAAACTTGTCAGCGAAAACGCTCAACCCGGTTACAATTCTCTGAAATGGAATTCAGAAAATGTTCCCAGCGGTCGCTATATGGTGACTGTCGAACACAACGGTTCTATCAGCGGAAAGAATGTTGTGCTGAAATAATTCGGTTGTATTTTTTTCAATCAAAATGCGTTAGGGATAGTGACCCCTTGGGGCGGAGACTTGCGGCAATCTTGTGTTGCTGTTTATTGGAGCAAGGCTCCGTTTTATGAGGTTGGGCGGGAACGATGTGAACCGGGCAGCCCATAAAATATAGCCCGACCCACGCTAGTGGGGAACGTTTGTATTGAGTAAAAAATGTATATTTCTAGCATGACAGAAAAAGAAAAAATGCTTGCAGGCGAACTTTATGACCCTTCTGATGCTTTACTTGTTTCACAGCGTCAAATGGCTCATTCTCTTTGTCGTCAGTATAATAATCTAGATGAAACTGATGAAGAGCGAAATTTGATATTGAAAAAATTATTTGGCGAAAATATCGCTAAAGGTGTTTATTTACAAGGTCCTATTTTTTTTGATTATGGCGTGAATACGCAGATTGGTGAAAATACTTACGCTAATTTCAATTTTACTGTTCTTGATTGTGCCCCTGTGAATATTGGGAAAAATGTGTTTTTCGGGCCAAATGTTGCTATTTACACGCCATTACACCCGCTCCGGTGGCAAGAACGCAATATGTTCACAAAACCTGATGGTTCTCTTGCAAACCTTGAATACGCAAAGCCAATTTCTATTGGCGATAATTGTTGGATTGCTGGAAATGTCACTATTTGTGCAGGAGTTACTATTGGTGAAGGTAGCGTAATTGGTGCCGGGAGTGTTGTGGTCAGGGATGTTCCTTCTGGAGTTGTTGCTGTCGGAAACCCTTGTAAAGTGCTTAAGAAAATTATGGAGTAAAAAAAGAGACCTATGAGGTCTCTTTTTTAGTGTTTTTTCTTTTTCTTTTTGGGGGGCGTGTAATTTGAACCGATTTGGGTTCCGCCGTTTTGTTTTTTAGCAAAAGCCCCCAATTTTTTGAACATTTCTTTCATGTTTTCAAATTGAGCGAGAATCTGATTGACGCGCTGAACGCTTGTGCCAGAACCATTTGCAATACGCTTTTTGCGACTGCCATCGATAATGGATGGTTTTTTGCGTTCTCTTGGAGTCATTGAACTTAAAACTGCTTCAACATAAACGAGTTCTTTATCATCAATCTGGTCAAGAGGTAATTTGTTCAAGCCAGGAATTAAACTGAGAATGTCTTTAAATCGCCCGATTTTTTTAACAGTCCGTAATTGGTTTAAGAAGTCGTTTAAATCAAATGTGTTGTTGAATATTTTTTTCTTCAAATCTTTGGCATCTTTTTCGTCGATAACAGCTTGGGCTTTTTCAACGAGTGTGACCACGTCACCCATGCCAAGAATGCGGCTGGCCATACGGTCTGGGTGGAACACATCTATGTCAGAAAGTTTTTCACCAAGGCCGACAAAGCAAATAGGAACGCCTGTCATTTTCTTGATGGAAAGAGCGGCACCACCACGAGTGTCACCATCCATTTTAGAAAGACATACACCTGTAAAGTTTAAGCGGTTGAAGAATGTTTCTGCAACATTTACCGCTTCTTGACCAATCATGGCGTCGGCAACAAAGAATATTTCATTTGGTTTAACGGCTGCACTTGCTTGTTCAAGTTCTACCATGAGTTCTTCGTCAATTTGAAGGCGGCCTGCGGTATCGTAAATAACTAAATCGTAACCGTTTTCTTTGGCGTATTCATAACCATGTTTAATGATTTCTACTGGGTTCCCTTGACCTTCTTCGTAAACAGGAATGCCAATAGATTTGCCTAAAACCTGTAATTGCTTGATAGCGGCCGGGCGGTAAACGTCTGCTGCAACGAGAAGCGGTTTGCGTTTCTTTTTACTGCGCATATAAAGGGCAATTTTACCGGCAAATGTGGTTTTACCAGAACCTTGGAGACCAACCATCATAATGCCTATTGGAGCTTGCCCTGTAAGAGAAACTTCTTTTGTTTCTCCACCCATAGTGTTCACGAGTTCGTCGTGAATGATTTTGACAATCTGCTGACCTGGCGTAACAGAAAGTAAAACATCGCTACCGAGAGCTTTCTCTTTAACGGACTTTACAAAATCACGAGTGACATTGAAGTTTACGTCTGCTTCAAGAAAAGCACGCCTGACCTCGCGAAGAGATTCTGCGACGTTTTCTTCGGTGAGTTTTCCCTGCCCGCGCAGGTTTTTAAGAGTAGATTCTAAAGAGTCAGTTAATTGAGAAAACATAATGTGCAAATATAATTAAAAGAATATAAGATGTAGGTCATTTGTGGAAATAGACTAAATTGAAATAGAAAAAATAAGGCTTTTTGCTATCTTTGGCTCTGCATGCTTTATTATAAGAGAAAAACATTTCTTAAGCAAATTTTAGAAAAACCGCACAGAGGTAATATCCGCGATGTGATGATTGTGGCTTTGCCTATGTTACTTTCTATGTCATTTGATACTTTAATGACATTTGCTGACCGTTTGTTTTTGGCTAAACTCAGCCCGGAACTTATGAATGCAGCTCTTGCAGGTGGTTCTGCTCAAGTGATGGTTATGACTTTTTTTAATGGGCTTATTGCCTATTCTACAGCACAAGTCGCACAAAATTTTGGAGCTAAGCAGTTTCATAATTGTTCAAAATCTTGTACGCAAGCAGCGATTCTTGCTTTAATTTGTACGCCTCTTGTTTTGCTTGTAAAACCATTTGTGTATTGGTTGTTTTCTTTGTCAGAAGTTTCTTCTGTGCAACTTGAAGCGCAAACAGTTTATTTTGATACGCTTTTGTATGGAGCTGTTTTAATTCTTTTCAGGCAAGTTTTTGTTTCGTTTTTTTCTGGAATTGGAAAAACAAAAATTGTAATGGTAGCAGCTTTTATAGGGCTTGTCGTTAATGTCACTATGAATTATTTATTGATTTTTGGAATTGGTCCGTTTCCTGCATGCGGGATTCTTGGTGCGGCGTATGGAACAATTATTGGAAATTTTGCAACCATTCTGATTCTTTTTATTCAATATTGTAGAGAAGTTAAACACTCATTTTTTGGTTTTTCTTTTGCCTTTCATAAAGAACTTTTTGTAGAACTTTTACGAAAGGGAAGTGCTTCTGGTGTAGAAATGTTTCTTTCGATGTTTGCGTTTCAGTCTTTGATTCTTTTGTTTCATGGAATGGGACCTTCTGTAGCGACTGCTGCAACGGTGATGTTTAATTGGGATATGGTTGCTTATGTTCCTTTGCTTGGGCTTGAAGTGGCTTCTATGAGCCTTGTCGGGCGTTATGTTGGTGCAAAAGACCCGGCAGCTGTCAGGCGTTCTGTGCGTTCAGCGATTGTGATTGGTTTTGTTTATTCGGTTGTTGTCGCTGTTTTATTTGTTGGGTTCCCTGGATTTTTAACAGATATATTCCGCCCAGAAAACGATAGTGCAGGTTTATTTGCAGAAACACGACCACTTGCTATTACTATGTTGCGTATTGCCTTTTGTTATGTGGTTGTAGAAGTGGGGTTAGTTGTTTTTGCCGGAGCACTTCGTGGAGCGGGAGATACTTTTTGGGTTATGTGTGTCATGGTTGTTTTAAATTGGCTCACAGTCCTTGCGCTTTGGCTTTGTGGTTATGTGTTTGCTTTAGGGCCTGTTGCTAGTTGGGTAACAGTAGTTATTGCATTTTTTGCTTTCCCTATTGCTCTTATTTATCGTTGGAAATCAGGTAGTTGGCGTCGTTTAATGCAACAAGGTGGAGTAAGGTGACTTTTACTCATTTACAAAAGCGTTTTGCTCGCCTTTTGATTATCAATGGGTATTTGCCAAAAATATTTTTAGCTGCAATTATTGGTTTTGCAACTGGTCTTGTAGCTATTGCGTTTCATAAATCTTTAGAATGGGCGACAGCGTTTGTTTTTTCTCCTTGGGTTGGTGAGAATGCTTTACCATGGTGGTCTTTTGCTCCGATTCCTGCTGTTGGTGGTTTGTTGGTTGGTTTAATTCTTTTTAAAATCACAAAAACACCAGAAGCTTCAGGACAAGGAACCGATAATATGATTCGGGCTTTTCACTATAAAGGTGGAAAAATCAGAAGGCGAGTGGCTCCTGTAAAATTTTTAACAAGCGTTATTACATTGTCAAGCGGTGGAAGCGCTGGGTACGAAGGCCCTGTTTCTCAAATAGGTTCTTCTGTGGCTTCAGGTATATGCCGGCTTTTTAGAATGCCAAGAAGTTTGCATGGCATTTTTACGCTTGCAGGTACTGCCGCTGGCCTTGGTGCTATATTTAAAGCGCCACTTGCCGGTGCTCTTACTTCTGTGGAAGTTCTTTATAGAGAAGATTTTGAGTCAAATGCTTTTGTGACTTCTATTGTGGCTTCGGTGACTGCATTTACGGTTTATATTGCGTTTGTTGGTTCAGCACCTGTTTTTGCTGTGGGGTCTGTGTTTCCTTTTACCAATTTTTATGAGTTGTTAGCCTGTGCTCTTTTAGGTGTTCTTTGTGCGCCATTTTCATTTCTTTATGTTAAAATTTATGAGAAAACAGAAAAGCGTTTTGCTAAGTCTAAAGTTTCAAATGCCTTAAAACCAGCGATTGGCGGTTTGTTTGTTGGTTTAATTTTGCTGGTTTACCCAGAAGTTGCAGGCGGCGGTTTTGATTTTGTTGGTAAACTTTTTTCAGAAATGCTTCCGACTACGATTTTTGGGATTCTTTTGCTTTTAAGTATAGCTCTTGCAAAGATTTTTGCAACGGCTTTTACTGTTGGAAGTGGTGGCTCTGGTGGTGTTTTTGGACCATCTCTTTTTATTGGTGGTGTTTTGGGGGCAGCTTTTGCTGGTGCTATAGAAATGGCTTTCCCTGGGCTTTTGCGCGTGCCAGAAGCAATGATTCTTGTGGGAATGGGCTCATTTTTTGCTGGTGCTGCTAAAGCACCAATTGCTGGTGTTGTTATGGTTTGTGAAATGACAGGGAGTTATAGTCTTTTACCAGGGCTTTTAATGTCTGCAGTTATGCATATTGCTTTTTCTAGACCATGGAGTATTTATAAAAGTCAGGTTTTGAATAAATTTGTTTCTCCAGCACATCGTGGCGATTTAGACCAAGATGTTTTGCGGATTGTTCAAGTTAAAGAAGTCATTACAAATAGGAAATTTCATGTGTTGCGGGCTGAAGACCCGTTATTGGGAGTTTTGCCTTTTATAGATTCTTCTTCGATTTATCCAGTCTATGAAAATGAAAACTATCTTGGGCTTTTGGATATGTCTATTTTGAGAAATACTTATATGGCGGCTCCTGGAATGGTTAGGCATTTACAAGTTTCTGATTGTACTGTGAAAGCTCCATTGCTTTTGGATTCTCTTGATTTGCATGCTGCATCTAAAATTTTTGTTCGCTTAGGTGTTTCTGAATTGTGTGTTAAAAACTCTAAAGGTGAAATTGTCGGAACTCTTTCTCATAGTGAAATCTTTAAAATCTATGATAAAATTGTCTCTGGGAAAAGAGAAAACAGTAAGTAATTTTTTATTTCACAGACAAAAATTGATTTAAAAAAAACATTAGTCTTCGTTCATGTTAGATTGCAAACGAATCTTGTCATGGCGAGAGACTTTAAGCCTTGCGAAATAATATTTTCAAAAATCAAAGTAAACTCAAAATTAAGCAGCAAGAGCGTCGGTCAAGGAAGAAACAATATCATTAAAAACCTCCTGCTGAAATGAACTGAACCCCGAAAGTTGTGTCCAAGTTTTGGGATCACATCAAAGGCAGGAGGTTAAATCAAATCAAAAATTATAGACTTTTGATTTCTTGTTCAGAAAGACCAGAAATGATTCTGATTTTATCAATAGGAATTCCTTCCATAAGCATCGCCTTTGCCATTTCACGTTTAGCATCATTAATGCCATCCAAAAAGCCTTCCGCTTTGCCTTTAGCCTCACCATCAAGGAAGCCTTTAGCTTCTCCATCAAGGAAACCTTCTTCATAATCGGCTTCAGCGATAGAAGTGTAGCCTTTGTTTTCTAAAACTTCTAAAGAGTCCATAATGGTTTCCTTTTCTTGTTGTGGGAGCGTTTCTCGTAAATATACCAAAATTTCTTCTAAAACAGAAG
>Ga0233374_1000153_pt1 | contig 14203 bp, 21 predicted proteins | sample ElkDunMinimDraft_FD_180688 | JGI IMG/M metagenome (GOLD analysis project Ga0233374, IMG submission 180688) | Fecal eukaryotic communites from dung pellets of Tule Elk in California, USA - Elk Dung E1 | ecosystem: Host-associated > Mammals > Digestive system > Large intestine > Fecal | place...
TACAGGGTAAACACCTGCAAGCATGTTCCCCTGCAAGCATGACACATGCACGCATGGACATACAGGCTACAAACACGCAACAACATGCAAGCATGAAACATGCTATCATGTTTACTGTCACTAAACATGCAAGCACTCACAAACATGCAAGCAACATAAGCTAAACTTATGAACCATCCGTCTAACTTGCCGGCCATTTGCAGGCCCATAAGAAAAGCTGATGCACCGCACCAATGCACCAGCTTTCTAAATTGGCAATTAATTGTCACGCTAGCAGAGTTAAAGCATGTTATCATTGTATTGATCATTTGATCAGATAGGAAAGGAGCATATCAAATGAAAGATCTTTACAACCTTATTGATCAGCAGGTCCTTGAGCTGCTGAACGCCTGGAATGTGGTCCATGATCAGCTGATGCATGACACCATGCTGATCAGCGCGGACGATTATGACCGCTGGGATGCCGGTGATGATGTGCCATGCATCCGTTGGACTGATGGCGAGGATGCCATCCTGCAGAGCCTTGAGAAGGCCGCCAGAGAGCTGACCAGCGCTGCGGAAGATGCCGGACTGATCACCCTGGAGGACTGGCGCACAATCAACGCCATCCTGTGCAACATCGGAAGCGAGGAGCCTAACACGGCCGCGCTTCTCTGGTGGCGCGGAGCAGAAGAAGCGGATGATGGAAACCCGCCGCTCTGCTGCCCGGTGTTTCCCTGGGAGGCGTTATGATGACCAGGGACTACATGGATCGGCCGTTGATGCTGCGAGTCATGGATGATTATCTGCGCCAGACTCTTACAGTTGCCGGTGAGTACATGGACACCGTCAGGCGAGCGAAAGCTATTGAGCTTTGCTGTATGGTGGATCTCTCGGAAGTAAGGCATGCTTATGAGATTGTGGCACGGAGTGAACTGGAGGCGGCCCGCAGCATCGTTGGAATTGCATACACATATCGTTTAATTGACGTTGAAGACTTTCAAACCATTAACAGGATGTTTAACAAGTTTGGTCTGACAGAGCAGGAGGTGAAACCATGAACCTGATCAAGCGCGTATTGCAGGGTGTTACCCTGGCTTTCTCTCTCATTCTTCTTATTATTATCGGCGTCGGCGGAGCTTTCCTGAAGCTGGGCGGAGCTCTGGCGGAAGCGCTTGCCACTATGGCAATGGTTGGATTTACCTGCTGGCTGATGGATGACGATGAGGAGGATAAATAATGGAGCACATGAGCAGAGAGCGCATCAGCATGGAGCAGCGCCTTAAAATGATCCGCGAGAGTTACGGCGCTGTATCATCTGATAATGGATTCATCACAGTATGCAGCTACAGCTGGATGCTGACGGTTAACGTATCATCAACTATTGCTGTTATGGGAGTCAACGATTTCAAAAAGATGCTCAGGGTAGTTCGTAAACAACTGGATCCTGATTACTACTATGACTATCTCGGCATCTGGAAGACTGAAATTGATAAGCGCATCCGTAAATATACAACAGCGATTCAGACAGCCGAAAATCCTTATGATGCTGAAAGATACCACCGGATGAATGTGAGACACCATAAACTGTCTGAAGCGGTTAAGCGTGAGATTGATAAATTGCCGGCCTATGTCTTCGAGGAATGAACTGATCAGATCCGGCCGCGAGGATTTCAATGATTTCCTGGAATGGCTGGAAGAACACAATTGGTGCAAGGTGACTAATTGCTGCTTCTGTTATAAATGGAAAGAATTTAAGGCCGCCGACACCTTCGGGATCTGCGAGCGGACCGGAGAAACAAAGTCTTATGATGATTACTGCAGCGAGGCAGTAGAAAGGATGGACAAATGAGCTTTGATAAAACAGCCTACAATAACGCATACAATGCGAAAAACTACACCGGCATCAGCATCCGCCTGTCAAACACAGCGGATGCGGATGTGATTGACTTCCTCAGGTCTTCGGATTTGAACACCAAAGCGCTGATCTGCAAGCTGGTACGCACCGAGATGAAGCGCCGCCAGACGCGCAAGGGCTGGCACATGAATAATGGCGACCGCAAAATTCACGCGGATTATCAGCGCTATCCGTTTGAGATCATTGAAGGCCTGGCATATGGTGACAAGTATACGGTCGGCTTTGCGGCTACCTATGAGGCCGCGCAGGATCTTGTGTACAGCTATCAGGCCCGCAATGCGGAGGCCGGCCCGCTGGTTATCTATCATCGTTTCTATGATGATCACACCAACAGCGTCACAGCTGTGCAGGTGACGGAGTAAATGGCACGCAGGAGCAGCGGCAAAGCGAAAAAGCCGCAGGCTCCTGCGATCTCAATAAAGAGATTGCAGGAGAAGACAAAAAGAGAGCTTGCGCAATTCAGCGAGAAGACGATCAGATCAACCTATGCATCACTCAGAAAGGCCATAGCCGCCCGCGTGAAAACGTTTGAGCGTGCCGGCCTGGGCGATGTACTGCCGGAGAAAATCCGCGCCGGTCTGGCTCCTATGGGAAACAGGTCAGTGGATGAATTACTGAATGACATCACATCAGCGACCGCCTGGACACGCGGCAGGGGCTCCACCGTGAAGGGATACAGAGAAGCGCGGGAGAGCTTCCGCGAAAAGATGCAGGACGCAATGCCGGATCTGGATCTTTCTGACGATGACAAGATGGATGACTTCGGCAATTACATGGGAGAAATGCAGGAGCGCTATGGTGAAATGTGGCACGCGATCAGCGAGGCGGCGCGGGATGTCTACAGGGATCAGACAAAGTTAAATGAGGATCCGCGGCAATTCATGCGGAATTATGATTACTGGCGGCAGAATGTGGAATCAGTCAACGCTGCCAAGAACGCCGCCAGAGCCGGCGGCCGGAGGCGGAGCACAAAGCTGAGCACTTACATGAATCAGCTGAAGCGAGGCAAGATTAGATGATATGCAGCGCAGCTATCTGCGGAGCTGTGAGAGCTTCAGATTTAAGAATCTGAAGATTGAACAGCTCCGGACAAAAGGACGAAAGAAGGCGCGATATGCTGATATGGTCTGCGCCTTCGATATCGAAACAACCAATATTGACAAATACCGGCAGGCAGTCATGTATATCTGGCAGATGCAGCTGGGCGAGAAATGGACAGTCTATGGCCGGACCTGGGAGCAATTCACAGCCTTTATTAATAAGCTGCAGGATAAGGTCCCTGAAGAAACGTATCTGGTCATTTATGTTCATAATCTCAGCTTTGAATTTCAGTTTCTGAAAAGCATTATCCCCGTTGATGATGTGTTTGCAATGGATGACCGCAAAATCCTGCGCGTCAGAAGCGGGAAACTTGAATTTAGATGCAGCTATATCCATAGCAATATGTCCCTGGAGAAGTACCTGCAGGCCATGGATGTGCCGGATCAGAAAGTGAAGGGATTCAATTACAGAAAGAAGAGATATAGCTGGACGCCGCTGACAAAGTCAGAACTGAAGTATTGCATTAATGATGTAAAGGGTCTTGTGCAGGCGGTCATGGTTGAGATGGAGCGGGATGGTGATGATCTTTACACCATTCCATTGACCAGTACCGGCTATGTGCGCCGTATCGCTAAGAATGTGCTGGGTCCATACCGGCGCTATATCAAGCCGATGCTGCCGGATCTGGACACTTTCCAGGCACTCCGCAGGGCTTTCCGTGGTGGTGATACGCATGCCAACAGATTTAATTCCAATCTGCTGATTGACTCGGCGGTGGTCGGTCCAATATCCTCCTGGGATATATCAAGCAGTTATCCGGCGGTCATGCTGATGGAGCGATTCCCTAAAAAGCTGATCCGCAAGGATCCGGATCTGTTTGATATTGAATATACGCACGGAAAGGCGTGCCTGATCCGGATCTATATGGAAGATGTAAAGCTGAAAGATGAGCGCTGGGGATCTCCATACATCCCCAGAGCCAAGGTTGAAAGCTGCGCACATCCCCTGATGGACAACGGCCGGATCATCTCGGCGGATTCCATTGAGATGTATTTAACAGAAATCGACTTTGAAATCATCGCGGAGGAATACACATTCAGATATAAGATACTGGAGCTCTGGAGCGCCACAAAGTCATATCTTCCGGATTCCTTCAGGTCAATGCTGATGGACATGTATACCGCAAAAACACAGCTGAAAGGCGTGGATGATTACATGTATGGTAAGAAGAAAAATCAATTTAATTCAACCTACGGCATGACTGTGCAAAATCCATGTAAACCAAACTATCACTTTGTTGACGGTATGATGCAGCTGAACACTGAGGAAACCCTGCAGGATCTGATTGATCAATACCAGGCAATCGGATGGCTGCCATATCAGTGGGGTGTGTGGGTGACCGCATACGCCAGGCGAAAGCTCCATGAAGGCCTGCATATCATTGATCCGGATGACTTCATTTACTCGGATACTGACAGCATTAAATGCATGGGCGACTATACGGAAGCCTTTGAGGAACTTAATAAGAAGTACCGGCATGAGGAATACAGCGCAGTGGATCCGAAAGGAAAGCGTCATTATATTGGCGTCTTTGAATTTGAAGGAGCTTATAAGCGGTTCAAAACCATGGGCGCGAAAAAATATGCCTATGAAGATCCGGACGGATCCCTGCATATTACAGTGTCCGGAGTTAATAAAAAGCTGGGAGCCAAAGAGCTCGGGAGCATTGAGAGATTCAAAGAGGGTTTCATCTTCCGCGATGCCGGAGGTCTGGCGGCCCTGTACAATGATTTCCCTGAGGTCACCCAGTGCCGGATCCAGGGGCATCTGCAGAAGATCACAAGCAACGTGGCGTTATTTCCAAGCACTTACACGCTGGGCATGGCGCCGGATTATAAAAAGCTGATCCTGTTCTTAATGAATGAGGATATAACAAGCGCTTTGCATTATGAGCGCTGATCAATTAGAATAAAGATGCCGGCAGGCCGATGCCGTCCAGTAGGCCCGCCGGTACTTGAAGAGGACAATAGAAAGAAGAGGACTAATCATGTCATTTGCAAACAGACACACAAAAGCAACATCAAACATTTTCACCTACCAGCAGGCGGAAGACGCAATCTTCTGCAAATGCAAGGAACTGTATGACCATGGTTATACAGAAGAGAAGGGCCGCCATGTTACTGTCCGCGGCTGCTTCGTGAACGAGTCTGGAAAATTCGGACCCAGCGCCGCGCTGATCTGCGAAGGATTCAATGTCAACCTTCCCAGCCATATGGTGAACGAGATCAAGGACATCATGGCAAGTCCTGAGGATGTGGCTGATATCAATGCCGGCAAGGTTGGCGCTTACGCCTACGAGTACACCAACAGCCGCGGAGGCAAGAGCTACAGCATCCGCTGGACTGATCTGCCTGGTGATATCAATAACGCGGACCTGCCTTATTAATACAGATATCTGAAAGGGAGCGGATGGACGGATCCGCTCCTTTTGTTTATGGAGGGTTATATGAATCTATATTTAGAAAGCGGATATCTGGACATGGAAAGCATCATTGAATCCGGCTATCCGTTTATTTTTGTACCCGCTGCAAGAGGAACCGGTAAGACATACGGAACCTTAAAGCATCATCTGCAGAAAGGTAACAAGATCCTTCTGATCCGCAGAACAAAGACGGAGGCAGAGCTGCAGGCCAAAGTGGAAAGCACGGCATATAAAACTGTATTTGATGATCTTGGAATTGATGAATGGGGATGTACTCCATGCGGATCTGCCGGTTATGGAACCGTGCAGATACGCCAGGGCGATGAGGATATCATAGTTGCATACGTAAGCGCATTGAACACTTTTGCCAATATCCGAGGTATTGACTTCTCAGATGTTGACTACATCGTATTTGACGAGTTTATAGCAGAGCCTCATGTCAGAAAAATCAAAAATGAAGGCATGGCTCTGGCTAACCTTTATGAATCAGTCAACAGAAACCGAGAGCTGAAAGGCCGGCCGCCGGTGCAGCTGCTTTGCCTGGCCAACAGTGTGAACATGGCGAACGATACCTTTATGTATTTCAATCTGATTGAAAGCGCTGAGCGTATGCTGCAGGAAGGCATTGAGTGGATGGAATTGGGAAACAAGCTGCTGATCATCCCGCAGCACAGCCCGATCAGTGAACAGAAAGCAGAAACAGCACTTTATAAAGCGGTCGCAAATGAGTTTTCTGAGATGGCCATCAAAAATAAATTTATCCTGAATGATTTCACATATGTGCAGCGCCGGAGCCTGGCAGAGTATAACTGTATTTATATTGTCGGTGATCTCTGCATGTACCAGCATAAAAGCCGCCAAGAGTTTTATGTTTCCTTCTCAAAAGGAAAGACCAAGGAAATATATACAAACGGATATGCCGATCTGCAGCGCTTCAGGCGGGAGCGCTGGCGCTTTGCCGGTTACTATCTTGATGGACTGATCCGCTTTGAGAACTACAGAGCCGTTGCATTATGGGAAAAATATTTTGCGCTGTGATATATTAATTAAGAAGAAAGCCGGCCCGCTCAGGCAGCCCTCGGAAGGGGCGCGGGTGATCTTTGCCGGATCCTTGCGGCTTTCATCTCTTACAGCGGAGGTTCTGATCATGGATGTTACACAGATTATGCAGGCTATAGGAAGCCTGGGCTTTCCAATCGTTGCCTGCTGCGCTTTATTCTATTATCTTAATAAAGAGCAAGAAGCACACAAGGCGGAGATGGGAGCGGTCACTGAAGCGCTCAACCGTAACACGGACGCGCTCCTGGAATTAAAAACAATCATCACGATGTTAACAGGACGGAGGCAGAACAATGGCGGCAGCGCTCCAAAGTCTGAATAGCTACAGTGATCTTGAATTAGCTTTATTGGTGATTCAGGGTTATTATGGAAACGGCCAGGATCGAAAAAACAAGCTCGGATCCAGATATGCAAAAGTACAGGCTATAGTTGAGCAGATCCTGCGCGGAACCGTACCGGCGGGAACCGGTCCGGCGATTATTAAATCAAAGGTGAAAGCTGCAGTTACCAAAGCACTGCAGGAATCAATTACAGAATTGACGGAGGATATATTAAATGAATATTGAGCAGGTCATCACATTGATCAATGCCGGCTATACAAAAGCCGAGATTGAAGCAATGCAGGGCGGCGGATCTGCGGCCCAGCCGGCACAGCCGGCACAGCCAACACCGGAAACACCGGCACAGCCGGCACAGCCGGCACAGCCGGCACAGCCGGCACAGGCACCGGCACAGCCGGAAGCTACACAGGCAGAGCCATCCGCACAGCCCAGCAGCCAGGGCCAGCCGGATGATGCATATGCACGCTTGGAGGCAAAACTGAATCAGCTGATCGGATTGCAGCAGGCAGGAGCCATCAACCAGACAATCCCCGGATCAGCGGCAGCAGTGAAAACTCCGGAGCAGATTTTAGGCAGCGTTATAGCGCCGCCAAGAAAGGACAGAACTAAATGAGCGTAAATAACTTAGCTATTGAAGATGTCCGTACCCTGCTGAATGATCTGCATACGCAGGTCACTGGCTTCCAGGGCATCACGCCCACCAGCACAGCTGACTTTATCAGCATGGCCCAGGCTACACTGGCGGCCGGCACGGATAAAGTATGGAACGCTTTGCAGATTCAGCTGGCGCGGACTCTCTTCGCATCCAGACCGTATACCAGGAAATTTGATGGACTCCTGGCCGACGATCTCAGATGGGGCGGCATCATCCAGAAAGTTTCTTATCTTGATTCTGAACTGACCACAGATGAAGCTGTTTATCATCCGATTGACGGCCAGAGCGTTGACCAGTGGATTCAGAAGAAAGGTGACATCCTTGTGGCACGCTTCACCGGAAGTGATGCTTATCAGGACTGGATCACTATCTATGATTCAGCGCTGCGTGATGCGTTCCGTTCAGAGTCACAGCTTGGCGCGTTCTATGCGGCAAAGATGACCGAACTTAACAATAAGTGGGAGCAGTACATCGAAGAGCTCAACCGCATGGCGCTGACCAATTTCATGGCCGCGAAGATTGACGCGGAAGCAACCTATCCAGAAGGCGTCGTCCATCTGCTGACTGAATACAACACAGACACAGGTCTGGCGACACCGCTGACTGCTCAGACAGTCTATCAGCCGGAGAACATCCGCGGCTTCTTCCAGTGGGTGCGTGCAAGAATCAACACACTTTCCCGCCGGATGACAAACAGGTCCCAGCTTTATCAGTTCAAGGTTAACGGCCAGACACCGAACAGACACACGCCGCTGGAAAATCAGAAGATTTATCTTCTGAGTGATGCGCTGGACATCATTGATACAATGGTGAACGCGAACACATACCATGATGAGCCGCTGGTTTATGCTGACGTACAGGGCGTTGACTATTGGCAGGCTATTGAGAATCCGGATCAGATCAGCCTGGAACCGGCAACTATCAACGGCGCCGGCATTGCCGTGACAGGCAACGAAGTCACCCAGTCCAATGTGTTCGGCGTGATCTTTGATGAGGATGCTGTAGTTACGAACGTTTGTGAGGAGCGCCTGGAAAGCACTCCGCTGAACGCGCGCGGACTTTACCGCAATATGTGGCTGACAGCACGCAGACAGTACTGCAATGACCTGACCGAAAAGGGCATTGTGCTGCTCCTTGACTAAATACATCTGTAGGCATTACTTTCCTCCTTTCCATAGGCCGGACCGGCTGACTACCGGCCGGCCGCTTTTATTTAGAGGTGTTTATGAAAATCAGATTCTACAATTATGTAAAACGCGAAAACAGCACAGGCGTGCCCAGAGGAGAAGGACACGAGTATGAAGTAACATTGAAAAGTGATACATCGGTGGTGCATCCTACTGTCATCATTGACTTTGCGGATCAGGAGGATCCGGAGCCGCACATTTTCAATTATGCATACATCCCTGAGTTTAAGAGGTATTACTTTGTTGGTGATATCAAAGCGCTGCGCGGCGTCATCTGGGAATACTCATTAAAATGCGATATCCTCGGAACCTACCGCGACACCATCGGCGTACAGTATTTATATCTGCTGAGATGCTCCCGCGAGTTTGACGGTGATATCGTGGATACATATTATCCTGTCAAAACATCCTATACATCAGCCTGGCGCGGACAGTACACGCCGTGGTTTCCCAGCGGCACCCAGGTAAATATTGATGATGGCTGTTTTATTCTCGGCATAGTTTCAATGCCGGGGCTTATTACAGACAGCACTTTCGGAAGTATTAAATATATTGCCCTGAGCAGGTCAGAGCTCACCAAGCTGGTCAATTATCTTCTGGATGCCAACACACTGTTAAATGGGACCATCACCATGGACGGCGTAAGCAATGAGGCCGCCAAGGCCATCATTGACCCGCTGCAGTTCATTAAGTCATGCCAGTGGTGTCCTGTTCATTATTCAGACATCGGAACGCTTGAGCAGCAGGGCCTTTCCATCTGGTCATGGGTGGCCTCCGGAGTCATGTATAAAAACATGCCTTCAGATCCTCCATATCTGCATTGGGACATTGATTTCAATGACATTCCCAGGCATCCGCTGTCTGCTCAGAGGGGCAATTATCTGAACACGGAGCCATACACCAAAATGAATTTGATCATTCCGCCCTTCGGCGTGATTGATCTGGACACAACCCTGACCGCAAAGGCCTATAAACTTGTGGCTAAGGTAACATATGATTTAATCACAGGCCTGGGTATCCTGGAGGTTCATTATGATAATGCTGACGGTCCGGTCGGCTGCAGGATCCAGTCACAGATCGGCGTGCCCATTCAGCTGACTCAGGTATACAACGACTATATCAGCGCGGCCTCAGGCGTTGCCGGCGGGGCGATCGGCGCGATCGGCAGCCTGCTGACCGGTAACATCGGCGGCGCGATCATGGGCGGCATCGGTGCCATTACCAGCGCCACCCAGGCAATGAAGCCGATTCAGTCAAGCGTGGGCGGAAGCGGCGGATTTTCGGATCTGGACGGCTGGGCTGTATTGCATTGTGTATTTTATGATATCGCTGACGAGGACCGCGCCCATGTCGGCCGGCCGCTTTGCGCTGAGGTGAACATGAGCACAATGGCAACCGGAACTTATTGTTTAGCGATGGAGGGAGATGTACCGATCAACGGCACAGCCGGAGAACAGGCACAGCTGAAAGCCTACCTTGAAGGAGGTTTCTATTATGAGTAGCTGCCCGATCTTGCAGAGCATTAAGGCAAAAATTGACGCCGGCATGGATCCGGATGCTGCTATTCCATATCAGATCCCAGTCTTATCCTTATTTGACTATCTTGAGGTTCTTAATTATGCCGCGCAGGTATTACCTGAAGGAAACCGGAAAGAAGAAGTGAAGCGCAGGCTTGAGGAGGTCGCGGAAGATGTACGCAGGGCAAAAGGCGAGTAAAGACGGAACGCAGTATTGCCTGTTTCCGCTTGACTATCTGAAAGCCAATCAGCTGAGCGGTCCGGATTCATACAGTCACTGCTGCGGGCATCCGGTTGACTGGGGTTTTCCTTACAATCCATATCCATACTATGCGCCATGCGACTGCACAAGGATCTGGACATATCCGGCAAACGGTCAGAGTATTTACACCAGCGATGCGCCGGTCTGGACGCCATCAGGTAAAACATATGTTTCATTTCTCTTTGCGCACGATAACAACATCCCAGCGCAGACACATTTTTACCAGGGCGATCTGATTGGTCACTCAGGAACTAAATGGAGTGGTGAGGGTATCATTGGGGCTCATTGTCATCTGGATCAGTCACTTGTCCATAATGATGTGATTGTCCGTTATCCATACGCCTGCCAGCTTGGCACTCCATGCTACGCGCTGGGAAACTCTGCGCAGTGCTATGATGTTTTCTATCTCGGAGGATCTGAGCAGATTGTGGATACTCTGGGCATGACATTCCAGACCATTCCCAACACGCCGGAGCCTGAGCCCTGGGAGCCGCCGGTGGTGCCGCCTGGCGGCGAAGGTGATTTAACAGCCGGCGGATTATTGTTATTATTGAAGTACAGAAACAGGAGGCAGAAACATGGCAAACGTGTCACCAGGGTATAATGGCATCCCTGTATACTATGACTATCAGAACCTGTATGATAGTCAGTTCCGGCCCTTCGGGATGCACGCCCGCAATACAGGGCTTTCACTCTTCTTTGACCGCTATCTCTTTCAGAAGCTGTTCAGCGTATTTGATTTCACAATCCCTGACAAATGGGATCCGGACTACTTCAGATATACCCTGTTTGTAATGGGGTATACCATCGTGTTTAATACCGACCGCTTTGGAGTGATCAATAACCATGGAGCGCTCTATGGGCGTAATGTTTACTACCGGCCTACCAGGGCGCTGGTGACCAATCCGGCGCTGCGCGGTTCATCCGTACAGCTTGAGATTGGCAGCAATTGCCAGCTGATCAAGCTGGCGCCGGACTACAGAGGCGCTTATGATGTGGTAAGCACATTCTCGGATCTGATGGCTGAGATCCTTGAGGGAATGGCCACAAACATGATCAATACCAAGCTGGCGTATGTGTTCGCATCAGACAATAAAGCGGCAGCTGAGTCCTTCAAGGTTATGTTCTCAGACATTGCCAGCGGGCAGCCGGCTGTCTTTGTAGATAAAAAGCTGTTCGATCAGGATGGAAACCCGCAGTGGGTTCTGTTCAATCAGAACCTTAAACAGACATTCCTTGGCAATGACATGCTCACATTCATGGCCGGCATCGAATCTATGTTTCTTTCATTCATTGGCATTGATAATGTTAACTATGAGAAAAAGGAAAGACTCACAAACGATGAGATTAATGCCAATAACCAGAACACAAAAGCCATTGCCCGCGTATGGCTTGAGAGCATGCAGCAGTCAATGAAAAAGGTTAATGAGATGTTTGGCACTGACTGCAGCGTGAAGCTGGCCGAAGATTACAGCCTGATTGATGAGAGCAGCAGGGAAAGCGATGAGGTGGAAGCATGAGAGTATTAATGTCAATCCTTGCGATGTATAGATATGATGAAACCCTGTTTGATGGTCTGCAGGTGCCTGAAGGACTGGATAAGGAGGGGCTGATCAATGAGCTGTGCATGCAGCTGGCGGAACTGAATACAATCATCAGCAATCCGGACGTGATGAAGCTGGCCATTACTGAATGGTCAAAAACAAAAGCGGCAATCTGGCAGCATCTCTTTGAAACTACACAATATGAATATAATCCCATCTGGAATAAAGATGGCACATACACGGAAACGGAGACCAGGAACCTGAAGAGCGAAGCAAACGCCAACGCGCTGAACCAGGTAACCGGCTATAACTCGGAAACCATGCGCGATGCTGAGCGGACCAAAAGCGAGGGATCCGGAACAGATACCGGCACGATCACCAGAGAGCGCAGAGAGCAGGGAAATATTGGCGTGACCACTACACAGCAGATGATTAAGGAAGAGCGGGAGATTGCAGACTGGTCTTTATATCAGCTGATCATTGATGATTTCAAGCAGCGCTTCTGTATTATGGTATATTAATTATGATAGAACTGTATCCGGTGGAGCTGATCCTGCTGTCTGTCATATGGCTGCTGATGGGCATCGCGACCGCTTCCGCTTTATCGGTTTTATTCAGTGTTAACGATGATGAGGATTGAATATGAACGAAAAATACTTTGTATTGAACTTTGATCACATCAGCGAGGGCCGCACAGAAGAGCACCCGGAGCGCGGGCAGCTTATCGTCAAAGGTAAAGTTATCGCGCATAAGAACGGCGGTGCTGATGATCCTGTCAAGAGCTGCCTGGTGGTGGCGATTGAAAAGGCGCATCTCAAGAATTTTGCTAAGTATGTTGACCCTAAATTTGAAGGATCTGTGAGCGTTGTAACTTATGACGATCTTTCACTGTTTGATGAAAGCGGAACGCTGGACCCTAACGATATCTATGCCGCTCTTGTGGTTGAAAGTGTTGTAGTTTGAGGTGAATTATGAACAAAGCATTTACTGCAAATATTAATAACCAGGTAACAGCCCGCGGTTACCTGGACGAAAATGACCAGCTGATCATGCTGGAGCCGGAGGGATCCGGAGGCGGAGATAGTGATTTCACAACGGCTAAACTTACAGTTGTAGGAGCGCCTACGCCTCCAGTCGTTAATACCATGGATGCCGCCTGTATCGCTGGCGATGTGTTGATCACCCAGATCGCGCTTAATCCCGGATCTTATGATATCGTACTGTATAAGGGTAAATATTATGCTGATATCGACCTTGATGACTATGATTTAGCGGGTGATGCTGTATTTGATAGTGAGGCCGAGAGTGTTCTCATTACCGGTGATGCAACATTGACTTATAAAGGCGGTGAGTGATGCCTTTATTCAATCACTGGCCTGATGTTGATCTGTCCAAGTTAAATCTGGATTGGATCATTATGAAGATTAAGAACGTTGAAAAGGCTGACGCCCAGGCGCAGGAAGTACTGGACGCAGCTGCTCAGATCCTTCCGGTGGTGGATCAGATTCACGAAGATGCTGAAGCAGCAACCGGAGCCGCCCGGGGCGCTGCTATAAGCATGCAGGACGCCGCCAACAGTGCCCAGAGTGCCCTGGGATCGGCCACAGCGGCAGTTAATGCCAAAGAAGCGGCAGAAGCATCTGCAGAAGAAGCCGCCGCCAGCGCTGAGGAGGCAAGCCAGTCCGCCGGAACAGCGTCATCCGCGTCCAATAATGCAAACAACTACAACAATGCTGCTTATGAAAATGCGCAGCGTGCTGAACAGTATGCCCTGCGTGCTGAAACAGCCGGCAGCACTGCCGGGATCCATGCATATGAGGGCGTGCTGGCGGTCAATGATACCATCACGCTGGGCCTTCCTGATGGCACGTATCTGCTTTCCTGGTTTGCCAATGACGCTGCCAACAGCAGCGCCCAGGTATTGATCAATCTGAACACCGGAGCAATGCAGAGAAGGACCATCACATACAATGGCAGCGGCTCCACCGGGCTGCTGTTTAATGTGATCACCGGCGGCATGTCGATCCGCTCACAGCTGACAGGTGACTGCTATTACATGCTGACAGGCTGCGAGTCCTGACAATTAATTATCAAATAGAAAGCTGGTGCATTGGTGCGGTGCATCAGCTTTTCTTATGGGCCTGCAAATGGCCGGCAAGTTAGACGGATGGTTCATAAGTTTAGCTTATGTTGCTTGCATGTTTGTGAGTGCTTGCAT
>Ga0233374_1000154_pt1 | contig 14193 bp, 14 predicted proteins | sample ElkDunMinimDraft_FD_180688 | JGI IMG/M metagenome (GOLD analysis project Ga0233374, IMG submission 180688) | Fecal eukaryotic communites from dung pellets of Tule Elk in California, USA - Elk Dung E1 | ecosystem: Host-associated > Mammals > Digestive system > Large intestine > Fecal | place...
GTTGGCATGATTCTAATTCTAACAGGTGCAGGGTTTGTTGCAGGATATTTTGCTACACTTGCTGCTACAGCGGTTAAAATAGAGGAGAATTATTTAATGGGTAAATCCAATTTCACAGGAAGAAATCATTATATCATTGTAGGCTGGAATGAACGTTCAAGAAATGTTATTCGTTACCTAACCTCCCAATCAGGGCAAATGCCTGTCGTTTTAATTGACCACACATTAACTAAACATCCTAAAACTGTTTTTCCTTTTCATTTCATAAACGGTAAGGCAACAGATGACCATATTTTACAAAAAGCAAATATACAACAAGCAACGCGGATTCTTATCACTGCAAATTTAACCCAAAGTGAGTTCCAATCAGATATGTTTTCAATTCTCACTCTAATTGCGAGTAAAGGATTGAATCCTCACATTTATAGTTGTGTTGAAATATTGACCGAGCAACAAGTAATAAACGCAAAACGTGCAGGGGCAGATGAAATTATTCAAACAAATGTTTTTGCCGGTGAACAAATGGTCTCGATGCTGACACAAAATAATGACTAAAACCCAATGCCCAAAAAGGACTACACGTTATTGTGTAGTCCTTTTTCTAATAGATTTTATTTTAAACGTTTTTCTAATTCTGCTTTCTTTTCTTCAAATCCAGGTTTTCCTAATAGAGCAAACATATTTACTTTATACGCCTCTACACCTGGTTGGTCGAATGGATTTACACCAAGCAAGTAACCACTCATTGCACATGCTTTCTCGAAGAAATACACTAAGTAACCGAATGTGTATGCATCCATTGCTGGAATTTCAATTAGAAGGTTTGGTACACCACCATCTGTATGAGCTAAAAGCGTTCCTTCAAATGCTTTATTATTAACAAAATCAATTGTTTCACCAGCTAAATAATTTAACCCATCACTATCATTTTCTTCTGCTTCAATGACTAATTGGTGTCTAGCTTCTTTAACTTTAATGATTGTTTCAAATAAATCACGACGACCTTCTTGTACATATTGACCTAGTGAATGAAGATCTGTTGAGAAGTTCGCAGATGATGGATAAATACCTTTTTGGTCTTTACCTTCACTTTCTCCAAATAATTGTTTCCACCACTCATTGAAATATTGCAGACCTGGTTCATAGTTAATTAGCATCTCGATTGTTTTACCTTTGTTATATAAAACATTACGAACTGCTGCATATTGATAAGCAGGGTTTTCTATAAGCTCAGACTTACCAAAGTCTTCTTGCGCTGCTTGAGCACCCTTCATCATTTCTTCGATATTCGCTCCGCTAACAGCAATTGGAAGCAAACCAACTGCAGTCAATACCGAGAAACGACCTCCTACATCATCAGGAATAACGAAAGTTTCGTAGCCTTGTTCATCAGCCACTGATTTTAATGCTCCACGAGCTTTGTCTGTCGTTGCATATATACGTTTTTGCGCTTCTTCTTTTCCATATTTATTTTCTAAAAGCTTACGGAAAATACGGAATGCTAGTGCTGGTTCAGTTGTTGTTCCGGATTTTGAAATAACATTAATAGAGAAATCTTTGTTTTCCAATAAATCCATAACATCTCTCATATATGTACTGCTAATATTATTACCAACAAAAATAATTTGTGGGGTTTTGCGCTGTTCTTTTGTTAATGCATTGTAGAAACTATGTTGCAACATTTCAATTGCTGCACGAGCTCCTAAGTAAGAGCCACCAATACCAATTACAAGAAGTACATCTGAATCATTTTGAATTTTTTCTGATGCTTTCTGAATACGTGCAAATTCATCTTTATCATACTCAGTCGGAAGGTTAATCCAACCTAAAAAATCATTTCCTGCTCCAGTTCCTTCATGCAAAGAGTGATGAGCCACTTTTACTGCATCTTGCAAATATGTAAGTTCATGTTCTCCCAAAAATGATAATGCTTTAGAATAATCAAACTTAATATGTGTCATGAATGTACCTCCATAAATAGTTCTTAATCTAACTTTAGCGAAATATATGAATATAATCAAGATTATATAAATACTAGCTCTAATTTAACTACTTATTATCATGACCATTCTATTTCTTCTTTATTTCATTTTTTAATTCTTTTTACTTACTAAACGTTAGACACTTTCAGCTACAATCAGTATTATAGGACCATTTGCGAAAAATCTTCATTATAATCCATTAAATAAAAAACCACTCGAAAGCCTGCTTATTTACTTTCGAGTGGTTACATTTATCTTTTAACAAGATGCTATTAAAATTGTTCGAACATCTTCTTTTGTTAGCTTTTTAAAATTACCAAACTCACCTTTATTCATTGCTTTATCCGCAATAAGTTCTATGGTATCTTTATTAATTTCATAATCAGATAATTTAGATGGCGCCCCTAGGCTATTCCAAAAATATTGTAATCTTTCGATACCTTCAAGAGCAACTGCTTCTTCCGTTTTCCCAGTAGGATCAACACCCCAAACTCGAATAGCCAATTGCGTATAACGGTCTAATCTTTCATGTAAAGTATGCTTCATCCAATTCGGAAACAGAATAGCCAAACCACCAGCATGAGGAATATCATGAACAGCTGATACAGCATGTTCAATATGGTGAGTTGCCCAATCACCATTAACACCGACAGATAAATAACCATTTAATGCAATCGTACCTGCATACATGATTGTTTCTCTTAATTCATAATTATCCAAGTCAGCTACCAACTTAGGTGCAGCTTCAACAACAGTCTGTAAAACTGACTCGCACATACGATCCTGCAACGGAGTATTTTCTGTTTGATGGAAATATTGCTCCATCACATGTGACATCATGTCAACAATTCCGTAAACAGTCTGATCCAAAGGAACTGTATATGTGTGAACTGGGTCTAGAATAGAGAATGTCGGATATGTGACCGGACTTCCCCAAGATAGCTTTTCATTTGTCTCCCAATTCGTTATAACTGACCCTGAGTTCATTTCTGAACCAGTAGCTGCTAATGTTAACACCGTGCCAAAAGGCAAAGCTTGGTTTACTGTCACTTTTCTTTTCACAATATCCCATGGATCACAATCATACTTTGCCCCAGCAGCAATTAATTTCACACAATCAATTACACTTCCTCCACCCACAGCTAAAATGAAGTCAATTTGATGGTCCTTACATAATTGAACACCTTTACGCGCAGTAGAAACCCTTGGATTTGGCTCTACTCCACTTAATTCAACAACTTCCGCTTCCATCTTGTTCAATTCAGTTAATACCTTCTCATAAAGACCATTTCGTTTTATACTGCCTCCACCAAATACTAATAATACTTTTTTACCGTAAGGCAATACTTCTTCATTTAATTTCTCAATAGACCCTTTTCCAAAAATCAATTTTGTTGGATTTCGATATGAAAAATTTTTCATTTTTTCTCCTACCTTTATATAAATTTTTTAGATACTGATGAATAGTTTTAGATTTTTTAATCATCCTAATAATTGAAGCATTAGCGCAAGCTATTTCATTAATAGCTGCATCTTCTCGTTCATACTGGTCTTTTTTTAAAAGATGTTATTATTTTGTTTAATCTTCAACTTAACATTAAAAAGATTAACCAGTTAGAACACTATTCTAAAACCTGAAGGAGGTATAAGTATGAATGGAATTCAAAGAGTTGCATTAGCTCTTACAATCATAGGAGCCATCAATTGGGGTCTAATCGGCTTCTTCCAATTTGACCTTGTAGCTGCTATATTCGGTGGACAAGGAAGCATACTTTCCAGAATAATATTTGGTCTAGTCGGTATCGCTGGCTTAATTAACATCGGATTACTATTTGCTCCAAATAAAGAGAAAGCATCCAACTTAGATACTAGGCCTATACGCTAAAAAGTAAGTTACTATGCTCTAATTCATAAGTTAAAGAAAACAATGGCCCACCGTTCATTCGTTGGGCCATTGTCAAAAGATGCCTTATGGTGTAAAACTATTTACTAAATAAATTATACCCATCCTCTAAATTTAGAGGCTTCAGCCATTTTTCGGGCACCAATCATATACGCAGCTAGACGCATATTGATTTTACGAGCCTGAGCTAGTTGATAAACGTTAGCAAATGCTTGGACTAATACTTTCTCTAGCTTTTCACTTACTTCTTCTTCTGACCAATAATATCCTTGGTTATTCTGAACCCACTCAAAATAAGAAACTGTAACTCCACCAGCGCTTGCTAGAACATCTGGTACAAGCAAAATTCCTCTTTCAGTTAGAATTCTTGTTGCTTCTAGTGTAGTTGGTCCATTCGCTGCTTCGACTACAATCGATGCTTTTATATTGTGAGCATTGTCCTCTGTAATTTGATTAGAAATCGCAGCAGGAACTAGAATATCACATTCGCATTCTAACAGTTCTTTGTTTGTTATTGTATTTTCAAACAATGTAGTTACTGTTCCAAAACTGTCTCGTCGGTCAAGTAAGTAATCAATGTCTAAACCATTTGGATCGTACAATCCTCCATATGCATCTGATATACCCACAACGTTAGCACCTGCATCATGCATGAATTTCGCTAAGAAACTTCCAGCATTACCAAAACCTTGTACGATAACTTTTGCACCTTTTATAGAAAAACCACATTTTTTTGCAGCTTCTTCAATACAAATTGTCACACCTTGAGCAGTTGCTTTTTCGCGACCTTGGGAGCCACCTAGCACTAAAGGTTTTCCTGTAATAAAGCCTGGTGCGTCATTTTCACGTAGGCGGCTATATTCATCCATCATCCAGGCCATAATTTGCGAGTTAGTGAATACATCTGGTGCAGGAATATCTTTTGTAGGTCCTACAATCTGACTAATTGCCCGCACATATGCACGGCTTAGTCTTTCTAACTCTCCCATAGACATAGTACGAGGATCACATATAATACCGCCTTTTCCTCCTCCATATGGAAGGTCAGCAATACCACATTTCAAACTCATCCACATCGATAGTGCTTTTACTTCTTCCTCATTCACTTCAGGATGGAAACGGACTCCACCTTTTGTTGGTCCAACTGCATCATTATGTTGTGCTCTATATCCAGTGAATACTTTAACACTGCCATCATCCATCTTAACTGGCATACGAACAGTTAACATTCTTAAAGGCTCCTTAAGCAATTCATACATTTCTTCACTAAAGCCTAATTTCGTTAACGCCTCATGAATAACTATCTGTGTTGAAGTAAATAAATTAGTTGATTCTTTTTCTTTACTTTCCTTTTGAATATTTTCCCCTGTTGCAACTCCCATTTTTGCACCTCTTTTTTTTATTAAGCCAGTACTTTTCTAATCTTATTTATAGCCCAATCTAATTCTTCTTTTGTAATTATCAATGGTGGAGCAAATCGTATAACAGTATCATGCGTTTCTTTACATAATAATCCTTCTTCTTTCAACTGCTCACAATATGGGCGAGCAGACTCTGTTAGTTCAACACCGATAAATAGTCCTCTGCCTCTAACTTCCTTAATAATAGGATTATTTATTTTTTTTAATTCATTTAGAAGATAGCTACCTAATTCTAAGGAACGATCAGCTAAATTTTCTTCTATTAAAACATCTAAGGCAGCAATTGAAACTGCACATGCTAACGGATTTCCTCCAAAAGTTGATCCGTGAGATCCCGGATTAAACACTTGCAAAATTTCTTGATTCGCTACGACACAAGAAATAGGCATAACACCACCACCGAGCGCTTTACCCAATATATACATATCTGGTTCTATATCTTCCCACTCACATGCCAACAATTTACCTGTACGACATAAGCCCACTTGAATTTCATCGGCTATGAATAAAACATCATTTTCTTTACATATTTCAAATGCTGCTTTCATATAGCCTTCTGGTGGAATATTTATACCTGCTTCACCTTGTATAGGCTCTATTAGAAAAGCAGCCGTATTTGGAGTAATCGCTGCCTTCAACGCTTCTGCATCACCAAATGGTACTAATTTAATACCTGGTAACAATGGTCCGAAGCCTCGTTTGTATTCAGCTTCTGACGACAGAGATACTGCTGCCATTGTGCGTCCATGGAAATTACCTAAGCACGCAATAATCTCAGCTTGATTATCTGGTACACCCTTTATATCATAAGCCCATCTACGCGCAGCCTTTATCGCTGTTTCAACAGCCTCAGCTCCAGTATTCATTGGTAAAGCCATTTCTTTCTTAGTCAATGTACAAATTTTTTCATACCATGGTCCTAGCTGATCATTATGAAATGCCCGTGAAGTCAATGTTACTCGATCTGCCTGTGCTATTAATGCATCGATAATTTTTTCATGTCGATGTCCTTGATTTACAGCTGAATAAGCACTTAGCATATCCATATATTCTTTGCCATCAGGATCCTTAACCCAAACACCTTTCGCTTCAGAAATAACGATAGGGAGTGGAAGATAATTTTTCGCTCCAAATCTTTCTGTTTGATCTATTATTTCTTTTGAATGATAATGCGTTTTGTCCATAATAATCCTTCCTTTCTAATAATTAGAAAGCAAATTAGCTTTAATATGACTTATTACATTTACCCTAAAATAAACCACCTCAAACGTATTACAATTATGAAATTTCTAAAAATTTTATGTATTTTTACGTTAATTATCTTCAGTAAACAAGCGCTTACAAAAATGATTAACAAAAATAGAAAGAGATATGCTTAAAAGAAAAAATTCTTCCTTCACAAAAAAACAGAATATTATAGTTATTCAATTAAAAAACCGTTACCAATAATGATAACGGCTAAAAAAATTATTTTTTGATTAAATCTTGACGATCTGATTGCTCAATCCACTCTTGTAATTTATCCTTTAACGTATTGAATCCTTCTTGAGGAGCAGCAGTAGAAGTTACTACTGAAGCAGTACGTTTTTGAGCTGGTGCTTTTTTAGCTTTTGGCTCTTGAGCTGGTGCTTCTTCTGTTGCACGAATTGATAAGCTGATTTTCCCAGCAGCTTCGTCTACAGATAAAACTTTAACTTTTACTTCTTGACCTACTTTAAGGTGGTCATTTACATCTTTAACATAACCATGAGTTACTTCTGAAATGTGAACTAAACCTTGTGTATTTTCATCAAGCGCTACAAACGCACCATATGGTTGAATACCTTTAACTGTACCTGTAAGTACTGAGCCTATTTCGAATTTACTAGACATATAAACACTCCTATATTACTTCGTTATTTTTGTTAATTTTTTCACAATTATATACTATATCATATTTCAATTGTTTTTACAAAAATGTTGCTAGCGAATGAAAGTAGTTCTTATATAAAATGTTCCCATTTTAGCTTAATCTACTCATGTACATGAAATGTTCAAGTCTTTCTTATAAAATATATATATGATTATATATAATTAAAATGAAAGGAGGAATTCATCATGTCCAATGTTGGTATTAATATTAGAAATTATCGAGAAATCAAAAATTTAACTATTGAAGAACTAGCCCTCAAAATCCGTGTCGGAACAAAAACTTTAGAAAGTTACGAAAACAAGGAAAAGATTCCAAATTTACAAACTATATTAAAGATTTCAACCGCACTAGATGTACCAGCTTCCGAGCTATTGGATGAATAAACTAACTACTCAACTTATCTCATAAAGAGAAGATGCGTAGCTTTTGCTATTGTTCCAACTCTGTTTGTTTCGTTTCGGTTCCCAAAAATAGTACTGCTAGTGCACCGATTATAATCACTATGCAAAACAATGCGAAAATGTCACCTATGGAATAACCTTTAGTAAGGAAAAAACCAACTGCTAACGGTCCAAAAATCCCACCTAGTCTACCTATACTCGCTGCCATACCAGATCCTGAACCACGGATAATTGTTGGATATTGCTCAGGTGTGTACGCATAAAGCGCTCCCCAAGCTCCTAAGTTGAAAAATGAAAGCAATGCTCCATAAAGTATTAATAAACCTATTGATTCAGCATTTCCGAAGAAAAAGGCACTTGCTGCTGTCCCAAATAAATACACAATTAGAACGAACTTTCTTCCGACCTTTTCAATCAGCCAAGCTACTGAGAAATAACCTGGTAATTGGGCAAGAGTCATAATCAAAACATATTCAAATGTCTGAATCAAGTTAAAACCTTTACCAACCATTACATTTGGTAGCCATAAGAACATGCCATAGTAGGAGAAAACAACACAGAACCAGAGAATCCAAAGCATAATCGTTTTCTTTCTATATTTCTTTTGCCAAACCATAGTAATTTGTTCGATAATGCTTGGTCTTTTCTTCAGATCAGTCTTCGAAAATTGAGGAGAATCAGGTAATTTCAAACGTAAATACAATGCATAAAATGCTGGGGTAGCACACAGTAGCATCGCCACTCTCCATCCATAGTCCGGAATGATAAAATAAGCAATAAGTGCAGCTATAATCCAACCAGCAGCCCAAAAACTTTCGAGTAATACAACTACCCTTCCACGTTCACGTGCTGATACAGATTCAGAAACAAGTGTCGAAGCAACCGGCAATTCACCACCCAATCCCATTCCGATAAAGAAGCGTAGTATTAAAAATATCGTTAATGAAGATGCAAAGGCGGATAAGCCACTACCAATTGAAAATAATAATAATGTTATAATAAAGACATTTTTACGACCGACACGGTCTGCCATTAATCCAAAAACAAACGCACCTACCATCATGCCAATCGAATTTACACTGCCAATGAAGCCCACTTGTCCAGGATCAAGCTGCCATTCAATTGCTATTGCAGCCAATACAAAAGACAAAATACCGACGTCCATTGCGTCAAACATCCAACCTAACCCAGCAACTCCTAATAATTTTCGTTTAGATAGATTTTGATTTATCACTTAATGACCCCTTCCAAAAAAATTCCCCATCCATTGCATAAATGATGGAACACTGTCAATACTATTTTAGGAAGGCTTTACACTATTCTAACCCGAATAGTAGAGAAAACATTCAGCCATATTGAAATGTACCCCCAAACATTTCAATCTAGCTTTGTTTTCAAGTATTCCCCCCTTTTTTAAACGGACAAAACAATCGTTTTGTCCGTTTTTTCAGGAATCCAACAAATAACTAGAATAGACAGAAAATTAATTAAAGATTTTCTAAAAATCTTCTCATTCTTTGAACAGCCTCTTGAAGTTGTTCAAAAGAAGAAGCGTAGGAAGCCCTCACATAACCTTCTCCACTAGTACCAAAAACGCTACCAGGTACAACTGCAACTTTTTCTTCCAACAGAAGTCTTTCTGCAAACTTTTCTGATGTCATCCCTGTTTTCTTAATCGAAGGAAAAGCATAGAAAGCTCCCCCAGGAACATGACAATCAAGACCGATTTCATTAAAAGACTTCACTATATAATTTCTTCTTGCACGGTAACTACGACGCATATCTTCTACATCGTGCATACCATTCTTTAATGCTTCTACGGCAGCATATTGTGCCATTGTCGGAGCACACATCATTGCATATTGATGAATTTTCAGCATCGCTTCAGCAAGTTCATAAGGGGCACAAACAAACCCTAATCTCCAGCCTGTCATTGCAAAACCTTTAGAGAAACCATTGATGACAACCGTTCTGTCACGCATTCCATTTATAGAAGCAAAGCTCACAAATTCTTCATCATATGCCAATTCGGCATAAATTTCATCTGAGAAAACAACAAGGTCATGCTTTTCTATAATATGAGACAATGCTAAAAGATCTTCTTTATTTAACTGTGTACCTGTCGGATTATTTGGAGAACAAATCAATAAAGCTTTCGTCTTAGGTGTTATAACAGCTTCTAAATCCTTTGCTGTCAGCTTAAAGCCATTTTCACCCTTAGTAGCCAATGGAACTGGAATTCCTCCAGCTAAAGATACAAGCGGTGCATATGCAACGAAACTTGGTTCAACAACAATAACCTCTTCACCTGGGTTAATAATGGCACGCATTGCAATGTCTAATGCTTGGCTCGCACCGACCGTCACAACCACTTCATGATACGGGTCATATTCCAAATTAAATGATCGTTTCATATATTTCGTGATTTCTTTTCGCAACTCCAACAATCCAGCATTAGCTGTATAAGATGTATGCCCTTGTTCCAATGAAGCTATTGCAGCTTCTCTGACAGACCAAGAAGTAACAAAGTCTGGCTCCCCTACACCTAGGGAAACAACACCCTCCATCGTTGCAGCAAGATCAAAAAATTTACGTATACCCGATGGCTGTAATTCTTGTACTGTTTTCGATAGGTAACTTGTTTTTATCATGGTGACACCACAATTCGTTTATCCTCATCACCTTGAACAAAAACAATTCCATCGTGCTTGTATTTCTTCAAAATAAAATGAGTAGTAGTAGAAATGACAGAGTCCAGTGTAGATAACTTTTCTGAAACAAAGCTTGCAACTTCATTCATTGACTTACCTTCTATAGTAACAGATAAATCATACACACCAGACATTAAATAAACAGATTGTACCTCTTTAAAGCGATAGATTCTTTTTGCTACTTCATCAAAACCTACACCTCTCTTAGGTGTAACCTTTACATCAATCATCGCCGTAACGCCTTGATGCTCATCCACCTTGGCCCAATCTATAATTGTCATATATCGAACAATAACTTTCATGTCCTCTAATTTTTTCAAAGTAACTTCTAGGTCTTTTTCAGAAACATCAACCATTTTGGCTAAATCTGCTGTGTCAATACGTCCGTTATTCTCGATTAGCTTCAAAATTTCTAATTCATTTGTGTTTAGATGCATATAAACATCCCCCTATTTTCTTTGTAAACACTACCATTATAACAATTTTTAAAAATATGTGTTAAATCAAAATCTCAGAAATTATTTTAACACATTTAATAAATCAACGCTTTAAACTACTACTGTAAATGATGATTTTTTAAAATATTTTTAATTTTATACTAAATGGGTGTATGATATAAGAAATTCATTTAAAAAATATTTTAATTTTACCTAGAAAAAAATATTTTTTTCAAATAGCACAATTAAATTTTACTGTTTTTTTGAAAGTTTTCGTTGATTAGTGGCTGAATCCGACTCCTGCAGGAAAACCGTAGAGTCCAAGACACCGAAAGAGTGAAAACGACGAGGAAGCTTGACGTACGTTGAGCGTCCATCTGAAGCGGGACCATCAAAGTAAGTCTTTCAAATAAATACATAACAACTGAAAAGTGATATTACTTAATGATAGCTTGTATTTACCAATCTACATAAATAACTAATGAAAAGGGTGACCAGTCTTGTCTAAGTTCGATTTTGATCAGTCTATTAACAGATTGAATACCTCGTCAATAAAATGGGATTTCACAGAACAACGCTATGGTGAAAAGGATTTATTACCAATGTGGGTAGCTGACATGGACTTTCCTTCTCCCCAACCTGTTGTCGATGCACTTATAAAAAGAGCACAGCATCCTGTTTACGGTTATACTGGCGAAACTGATTCAGTGTACGATAGTGTAGTAAAGTGGATGTCCTTACAACATGATTGGATCATACAAAGAAACTCGATTACATTTAGTGCTGGTGTTGTTTCTGGATTTACAACGGCTATATTGGCACTTTCTGAACCTGGGGACAAAATTTTGATTCAGCCTCCTGTTTACTATCCATTCTTTGATAGTATTAAAAATAACGGGCGCGTTATTATTGAAAATCCACTGCGCTATACAGAAGACAAAATGAAAATTGACTTCAATCATTTTGAAGAACAATTAAAAAGTGGAATAAAATTATTTCTATTTTGTAGTCCACATAATCCAGGTGGAGTTGTATGGAGTCGAGAAGATTTATTAAAAATTGGGGAACTTTGTTTAAAATATAATGTAATCATTTTGTCTGATGAAATTCATGCAGATTTATGCCTACCTGGAAACAAACATTATCCAATTGCTTCTTTGAGTAAACAACTATCACAAAATACCGTGACATTCATGGCACCAAGTAAAACGTTTAATGTTGCCGGAATACAAGCATCGGTCATTATTACTGAAAATGAAAACTTATTACGAAAAATCAAAACTACACAGTATCAAATAGGATTTCATGGTCTGAATTTATTTGCCCTTGAAGTAATAGAAGCATCTTATAATAACGGGAAGCAATGGTTAAATGAACTTGTTCAATATTTGCAACAACACGTTAACACCGTCGTTCAATTCATTAATGAAGAGCTTCCACAAATCAAAGTAGTTGTACCAGAAGCATCCTATCTCATTTGGCTTGACTGCCGAGCTTTAGGACTTGAAGATCAGGATCTGAAGAAGCGTTTGATTGAAAAAGGAAAACTCGCAATCTCCCCTGGAGACGTATACGGAACCGGAGGAAAAGGATTCATCAGATTGAATGTCGGCTGCACTTCTGAAACACTGCAAGAAGGCTTACAACGACTGAAACGAGCTTTAGCTTAATTCATTATGTAGCCATTATAAAAAGCCGTATCAAGTTTCGATACGGCTTTTCTTATTCACCTTGACTAACAATCCCACAAGCTATTCTTTCCCCCGCTCCACCTGCAGGTTGACTTATCCCATCATCAGGATTTTTATGAATAACAATTGCGGTTCCTGTCATAGGTAACAACGTATTTTTCTCATCATTCAAGGTCATATTCGATTTTAATTGAACTGACACCTTTCCTTGGTCATCCGCTTCTATATTCGGTAAATCCCCTAAATGTGCTCCTTCTGGGTTCATCAACCCATGTTCATTTCCATTTGGATTAAGATGACTGCCAGCTGTAACAAAATCTGGAGCCTCACAGATACCTTTTTCATGAAAATGTATCCCATGGCCCCCAGGTGGAAGACCTTCTAATTGAATATCCAATTCAACTCCATCAGTCATTTCTGAAAGTTTTATTTGACCTATTGATTCACTATTAGCATTAATCATTTCTATATTTATTGTAGTTACATTTCCTTTTGAACAACTAGCAACAAAAACAAATAAAAGTATGAAAAACAGTCTCTTCATAGTGACCTCCATCTCATTTGTATGGCTATCATTCTGCCCTACAAACAGAAAAATCATACTTTTATGACTATTATTTGTTTTGCTTTTTGAAAATCTCTTCTTCCAACTTTTTCGTTTTTAATTCTTCCTTCTTAGAATGCTTTATAATCAATTTCATCGTCAGTACAGCTGCTATCAGAAAAACAGCTGCCGTGATACCAGCTGGAATATACTCCGACTTATCTTCTGGAAAATATAAAAACATTCCTAAATAGCTATTGAATAATACAGGCATAGTAAGTACACCCTTTCCATTTGACATATTCCTTATTATAGCAATTTATACCAATTCATCTCAAACTTTGAAAATTTTATATTGATTACTGCCTTTTATTTGAAATAGCCAAATCAAATTATGTATGATGAATGAAAGCGATACATTAAAATGGTTAAATAGCTTTATTAGCATATAAATTTGAAAAACTTGTTTGCTATGAAACAGAGCACTACTATTAATCAATCATATACCATTCATTTCTACTTTATTTCTTAAATATAATAAACAAATACATAGGGGGAACTTGCATGGAGTTGAAGGTATCCGACATCGTTACTGCTTTTAATAAAACTGGAAAATACATTGGTGAGATTACAAACATTGGAGAACATACTTATTTAGTAAAGATACTAGCTGTAATTAAGCATCCAATGCAAGGTGATTTACATAATCCTAAGCAAGTAGATGTAGATTTATTTCATGTTAGGAGAGCATTAGCTTTTCGCGAACAAACGAACGTTCCGAAAAATATGGTCAAATTATATGAAGAAGAAATCCCAGATTATAAAGGCTCCTTAAAACAAGCAGTTTCATTGTTGAAAGAGGAATTGAGCAAAGAAGATAATGCTTGGGCAATAAAAAGCCTAGAAGCAATACGAAAACTAGAAGCAGATTATTTTTCATAAGTTTGCCTATTTGTATAAGGTCCAAGACTTTTGAAATTAATTTATTTATTTAAAAGCCAAATCGTTTAATAAGGATTTGGCTTTTTTATGCAAAACGATCTAATACGTGTTTTAAATCTATTAAATCTCCAATTGTAGTCGGCTCATGCTTTTCCATATACTTCTTATCTTTGGCAACTAGCTTGTACACGTTATAGGTAGTCATTGCATCATCAAAGGCACGGTGATGCTTACCAAAGCCATCTTTAC
>Ga0233374_1000161_pt1 | contig 13768 bp, 9 predicted proteins | sample ElkDunMinimDraft_FD_180688 | JGI IMG/M metagenome (GOLD analysis project Ga0233374, IMG submission 180688) | Fecal eukaryotic communites from dung pellets of Tule Elk in California, USA - Elk Dung E1 | ecosystem: Host-associated > Mammals > Digestive system > Large intestine > Fecal | place: USA...
GAAGTATACTCATAAAATTAAATTTTAATGAGTCAACCTATTTTACAAAAAGACATTACTTTTATTTATAGTTTTCAGCGAGGGGGCAGTATTTATTCACCGCAGTGCGGTGATATTTTGAGCGCAGATGATCATGTTAGCAAGCACCACAAGGGTGTGAAGGTGCTTAAGATTGAACGTGAGAACAACCGCTACGATGTAGACCTTGCTAACGGCTGGGAACTGACTTTCGACAAGAACTTCAATGTTGTGGACGTAGAAAGGTGACCTTCTGAATGGATTAGAATAAATTTTAAAAGCCGCCCCTACGGACGGCTTTCTGTATTTTTTTTGGGGGGGCATACGATGTGTACGGGAGAGGCGGATTAGTGAAGTAGTCGGCCCATTGCCTCCTCGGTCAGGCGGTAAGTGGTCCATTCGTCAAGCGACAGTGCGCCCATTGAGCGGTAGAAGTTGATGCTCGGCGTGTTCCAGTTGAGGCAAACCCATTCCATGCGGCCGCAACGGCGCTCTCTGGCTATCTTCACGAGTTCCATGAATAATGCTTTGCCGTGGCCTTTGCCGCGATGTTCGGGATAGACGTAGAGGTCTTCGAGGTAGAGTCCGGCGCGGCCTACGAAGGTGGAAAAGTTGTGGAAGAAGAGCGCGAAACCGACTTCCTTGCCGTTTTCCATGGCGAATATAACCTCGGCGCGGCCCTTGTCGAAGAGCTGCTCGCGGAGCATCTCGACGGTAGCCTCTACGTCGTTTTCCATCTTTTCATATCGGGCAATGCCTTTGATAAATTCAAGTATCAGCGGCGCATCCTCGCATGTGGCTCGCCGTATGGCGGATTTTGCAAATTCCTTGTTCTCCATTGCTTTGGTTTATTTTGATTTAAAATCATGGGCAAAGGTATTTAGTTTTTTTTGTTTTGTTCATTTGTCTTAGGAAAAATGAATATCTTTGCAGTTATAAAGTTATAACGTTATACAATTTTAGCATAGAATGATTTATTTTTTCAGAACACCGTCGCAGAGCGTGATTGCCACAAGTGTTGATCACGAATTGTCTGCCGACGAGAAAAGTGCTCTTTGCTGGCTCTACGGAGGAGCAAAGGAGGAGAGTGAAGACAGTCTGAAAGGCTTTTTCGTTGGTCCACGCAGGGAGATGATCACTCCGTGGAGTACTAACGCAGTGGAAATCACCCAGAACATGAGTCTCACCGGCGTGAAGCGTATTGAGGAGTATTTCCCTGTGGAGAGTGAGAATGCTGAGTACGACCCTATGTTGCAGCGCATGTACAAGGGGCTTAACCAGGACATCTTTACTGTGAATATCGAGCCTGCTCCGATTCTGCACATCGAGAATCTGGAGGAATACAACGAGCAGGAAGGATTGGCGCTCAGTCCGGAGGAGATTGAGTATCTGCACAAGGTGGAGGGCCAGCTCGGACGCAAGCTCACAGACTCTGAGGTGTTCGGTTTCGCACAAATCAACTCTGAGCACTGCCGCCACAAGATTTTCGGCGGTACGTTCATCATCGACGGAGTGGAGAAGGAGAGTTCTCTGTTCCAGATGATCAAGAAGACAACTCAGGAAAATCCTAACAAGATTATTTCAGCATATAAGGACAATGTGGCATTCTCGCAGGGACCTGTCGTTGAGCAGTTCTCGCCTAAGGACCACAGCACTTCAGACTATTTCGAGATTAAGGACATTGAGTCGGTTATCTCGCTGAAGGCTGAGACTCACAACTTCCCTACTACGGTGGAACCGTTCAACGGTGCGTCGACAGGTACGGGTGGTGAGATCCGCGACCGTATGGGTGGCGGTGTAGGTTCATGGCCTATCGCAGGTACTGCTGTGTACATGACAAGCTATCCGCGCAACGTGAAGGGTGCGGCTCGTACTTGGGAGGGGGCTCTTCCTCCGCGTAAGTGGCTCTATCAGACTCCTGAGCAGATTCTCATCAAGGCTTCGAACGGTGCGAGCGACTTCGGTAACAAATTCGGTCAGCCGCTCATCACTGGTTCGGTGCTTACGTTCGAGCATTCTGAAAACGGTGAGGACTACGGCTATGACAAGGTTATCATGCTTGCCGGCGGTGTGGGCTACGGCACTAAACGTGACTGCTTGAAGGGTACTCCTCAGAAGGGCAACAAGGTGGTGGTTGTCGGTGGCGACAACTATCGCATCGGTCTCGGCGGAGGTAGCGTAAGCTCGGTCGACACGGGACGCTACTCAAGCGGTATCGAGTTGAACGCTGTTCAGCGTGCCAACCCTGAGATGCAGAAGCGTGCCAACAACCTCGTGCGTGCCCTTTGCGAAGAGGATGTCAACCCTGTTGTGTCAATCCACGACCACGGTAGCGCAGGCCATGTGAACTGCCTCTCCGAGCTTGTTGAGGAGTGTGGCGGTACTATCGACATGACCAAGTTGCCTATAGGCGACCAGACTCTCTCTTCAAAGGAAATCATTGCCAACGAGAGCCAGGAGCGTATGGGTCTGCTCATTCAGGAAGAGCACATCGACCATGTGCGCAAGATTGCCGAGCGCGAGCGTGCTCCGCTGTATGTTGTCGGAGAGTGTACCGGCGACGCCCACTTCGCATTTGAGCAGGGCGACGGCGTGCGTCCGTTCGACCTCGAAGTGGCTCAGATGTTCGGCCACTCGCCAAAGACTTACATGAAGGACGAAACAGTGGTGCGCAACTACGAGAACGCCACTTATTCATATAACGAAATCGACACTTACCTTGAGAACGTGCTCCAGCTTGAGGCTGTGGCATGTAAGGACTGGTTGACCAACAAGGTTGACCGTTCCGTGACAGGTAAGGTGGCTCGCCAGCAGTGCCAGGGCGAAATCCAGTTGCCGCTCAGCGACTGCGGTGTTGTGGCCCTCGACTACAGAGGTGAGAAGGGTATAGCCACAGCCATCGGTCATGCTCCACAGGCGGGTCTTGCCGATCCAGCAGCAGGTTCTGTGCTCTCGGTTGCCGAATCGCTAACAAACCTCGTTTGGGCTCCGCTCGCCGAAGGACTTGACAGCGTGTCTCTCTCAGCCAACTGGATGTGGCCATGCCGCTCGCAGAAGGGTGAGGACGCTCGTCTGTATGCCGGCGTTGAGGCTCTGAGCGACTTCTGCTGCTCGCTTCAGATCAATGTCCCTACAGGTAAGGACTCGCTCTCAATGACACAGAAGTACGGCGACGGAAGCAAGGTAATCAGCCCGGGAACAGTGATTGTAAGTTCGGGCGGCGAGGTGAGCGACGTGAAGAAAGTCGTTTCGCCAGTTCTCGTAAATAACGAAAAGTCAACTCTCTATCACATAGACTTCAGTTTCGACACCCTGAAACTTGGAGGTTCGGCCTTCGCACAGGTTCTTGGCAAGGTGGGCAGTGACGTACCTACAGTGCAGAACCCTGAATACTTCCGCGATGCGTTCCTCGCTGTACAGGAGCTCGTTAAGAAGGAACTTCTCCTTGCCGGACACGACATCAGTGCCGGCGGTCTCATCACTTGTTTGCTCGAAATGTGTTTTGCAAACGTGAAGGGCGGTATCGAGGCTAACCTCAAGGGCATGGCCGAGAGCGACATCGTGAAGGTTCTCTTCGCTGAGAACCCTGGCGTGGTGGTTCAGGTTGCAAACGAAAACAAGGAAGAAGTAGAATCTATATTGAACAAAGCGGGCATCGCATTTGTTGAAATAGGAAAGCCATGTGCAGAGCGCACCCTCACAGTGAAGAAGGACGGTCGTACACGCGCATTCGACATCGACAAGATGCGTGACGTGTGGTATGAGACATCACACCGTCTCGACCAGAAGCAGAGCTTCCACGGCATGGCCGACGAGCGTGCGAAGAACTACAAGCTCCAGCCGCTTGAGCACATCTTCCCGGCAGCGTTCACAGGCAAGCTCGCACAGTATGGCATCAGCGCCGACCGTCGTGAGCGCACAGGCATCAAGGCTGCCATCATCCGCGAGAAGGGTACAAACGGCGAGCGCGAAATGGCTTACTCGCTCTATCTTGCAGGATTCGACGTGAAGGACGTCATGATGACTGACCTCGTGAGCGGACGCGAAACACTGGAAGACATCAACATGATTGTGTTCTGTGGCGGATTCTCCAACTCCGACGTGCTCGGTTCGGCCAAGGGATGGGCAGGAGCATTCCTCTACAACCCTAAGGCTAAGGCCGCTCTCGATGCGTTCTATGCCCGCAAGGACACTCTCTCGCTCGGTATCTGTAACGGTTGCCAGCTGATGATGGAACTCAACCTCATCAACCCTGAGTATGCAGAGCGCGGAAAGATGGAGCATAACATCTCGCACAAGTTTGAGAGCGAGTTCGTCACTCTCCAGATTCCTGAGAACAAGAGCGTGATGTTCGGTTCGCTCAGCGGAAGCAAACTCGGCATCTGGGTGGCTCACGGAGAAGGTCGCTTCTCATTGCCTTACGCAGAAGACAAGTACAGCGTAGTGGCTAAGTACAACTACTCAGGCTACCCTGCCAACCCTAACGGCAGTGATTATGACATTGCCGGACTTGCAAGTGCCGACGGTCGACATCTGGCTATGATGCCGCACCTTGAGCGCGCTATCTTCCCTTGGCAGCAGGCTAACTACCCTGCAGAGCGCAAGGCTGACGAAGTGACTCCTTGGATCGAGGCGTTCGTCAATGCACGCAAGTGGGTTGAGGCTAACAAATAATATCGAATGAATAAGTGGGAGTAAGGAGGCGTGTGATCTGCTTACTCCCATATTTTTCTTATCCTATTCACCTCTTACTGCTTATGACAAGACTGCTATTGACTCTGTTGTTGTTTGTCAACATTTCTTTACTCAACGCACAGGTTTACAGAAACCTGACCACTGCCAACGGTCTTAAAAACAACAATATCTATTCAATAGCACGCGACAAGGAGGGGTTTCTCTGGTTCCTTACCAGTAGCGGCGTAGACCGGTTTGACGGTCTTGATTTCATCCATTTCAATCTTAATACGGAAAACCGTCCTATAGGACTCAAACCTGTTTTCCAACTCATATCTGACAACAAAGGAGATATATGGCAGGTAGGTACCACCAACGGTGACGACATTGCCTACTTCGACCGCAGTTGTGGCCAGTTTTCCTACATCCATGTTTCCGGGGCAAACTCGGAAGATGGCCTCCGGTATTTATTCATTGACAAGGGAAACCGTATATGGATTTCCAGTGGCAAAAAGCTCTTTATCTATGATATTGAAAACAAAAAGCAGATTGACGTTGAACTAAGTTTTACATCGGAAATTGTATGCGGTGCAGAACTAAGTGAGGAGAAGTATGCCATAGGCATGAAGAAAGGCGTTGTTGTGGTAAGCGAGGAACACAACCAATGGAGCATAAAGCATCTGAATAGCAAAATCAACATCATAGAGCACAGGGACGAGATTAATGACATGAAGTCTGTTATTCCGGATAACCTGAACGACTTGTCAACTCAGAAAATTGTCGTTTGTGACGACAAGAACTTTGACATGCTGGTGTTTGATACGCAAAGCCGGATCTACAGAGTTGACATAGAAAAAGACTTTGCCAAAGTGTGCATTGTGAAGAAAATTTACGACACACACATTACTGACATCAAGTATTTCTTTGGCGACAAAAACAAACTATTCATTGCAACGGAAGGGCGCGGCGTACTCACTTACGACATAGAGAAATGCCATGCCGAGGAATATCTGAGATACTATTTTGATGACAAACCAGGATTGAGGGGCAACGTCGTGATGAGTGTTTTCCCGGATCCTAGCAAGAAACGCGTCTGGCTTGCAAACTATCCATACGGCGTATTGTGCTATAACTTTGATTTCCCCACTTACAAGCATTTCACCCATGAGAAAGGAAATGCGAACACCATAGGTGCGGGCGTGGTGACTGCCATAACGGAAGACTCAGAAGGTGACATCTGGTTTGCAACGAGTAGTGGAGTTAGTTGTTATTTCGTGGATAAAAAGAAATGGCGTCATCACCTTACTGATGAGAATCGAAAGAACCTGACCTATCTGGCTGTTTGCGAAGTCCGTCCGGGAAAGATTATTGCCACAGGACTGATGAGCGGCGCATTTGTCATTGACAAACGAACCAATGAAGTGGAGCATATCACTCCGCAGACATTCGGGTCAGACACACCGCCCGACCGTGGTATTAGAAGTGTTTACACCGACAGGAACGGCATTATTTGGGTTGCGGGCGAGGAGGATCTGGTCAGAATCGATTGGGATGAGAAAAAAATCTCCTCATCGCCATTGGCGTCGCAGGCAATGCTGATAAAAAGTAGGGACGACAATAATTTCTGGCTGGTGACACTCAACGGACTTTATTCGGTTGACATCAATACAGGGCAAAAGACCAAATATTCGTTGCCGGAAAATTGTATAGACATCAACGACGTGCTTTCTGCAAGAAACGGAGACCTGTACATTGCAACAGCCGACGAAGGGTTGTTCGTAAAAAAGGCGCCTCCGTCTAGCAGCAATTTCAAGCAATATACAATCTTTAATAGCGGACTTATTTCCAACAACGTTTTAGCCCTTGTGGAGGATGATTCATGCAATGTGGTGATGAGCACCGACCAAGGAATGACCAGGTACTACCCTGAAAAGGATGCTTTTATCAACTGGTCGCACTGGCAAGGAATGGTATCGCATGGATTTTACAAGAAAAGCGCTGTCCACACGTCTTCCGGTACTTCTCTGTTTGGAACGAACAACGGCTTTGTGGAGTTGTGCGATAGTACACGTATGCCGCGTGTGCTTAAGTCAGACATCATATTGTTTAATCTCTACATAAATGGCGAGCTTCAGAATGCCACTTGCGATTTGGAACGACTTGACCTTAAGTACGATCAGAGGCAAATTGAGTTTACCATCGGAAACCTAAACTTTGACAACCCATACATAATAAACTACACATGGAAGTTGGAAGGCACAGGAGACCAGTGGCGCCCTGTATCAAAAAACAGGAGAGTGAACTATTTGCTTTCGCCAGGCGAGTACCAACTTGTGATGCGCGCCGTCAATGGTGCGGACCATACTGTCATTGAGGAGAAGAGCGTCTACATTTCGGTGGCATATCCATGGTGGCAGTCTCTTCCTGCTAATATAGCATATGTGCTGATTGTGATTGCCTCAATCTACGGAGTTTATCTGTTCTTCAAGTACCGCAACAAGCGTATCATGGCTGAAGACAAGGTTAAGTTCTTTATTCAGACCGCGCATGAGATACGTACACCATTAACGCTCATTAAGGCTCCGCTTGAAGAGATATCCAGAAAAGAGGAACTGTCGGAAAGAGGCGTGCAAAACCTGCAGACTGCACTCAAGAACGCCAACGACCTGCTAATCCTTGCCGGCGACCTTCTGAACATAGAACGTCAAAAGATACAGACAAAAAAACTGCTGCTGACGCATACCAATCTGACTATGTACCTGCAGGAGCTCATCATTCCTTTCCAGCTCTACGCCACAACGCGCAATTTAAAACTTACATACAGCTCGACCGTAAACACGAAAGTGTGGATAGACCGTAGCCGCATGGACAGTGTCATGCAAAATCTGATAAACAACGCACTCAAATATACGAAACCAGACGGAAGCATTACTGTGACGACTGATGCAGACGACAAGTACTGGACTGTGAAAGTTTCGGATACAGGCATAGGTGTGCCTCTTGCAGAACGAGAGAAACTCACGCAGATGTTTTTCCGCTCAAACAACGCTAATGCTGTAGCAGAAGGGAGCGGAGTAGGACTATACCTTGTAAAGAAACTTGTGGAGGAGCATTTTGGCAAAATGTCAATGGAAAGCGTTGAAGACCAGGGAACAACATTTACCCTTGAGTTTCCGATCGACTATGAGGAAAGTAAAAATATTATAAAGACCCACCAGTATGGCGCAAACTCCATTCATGCTTGCAGCAACGTACCTTCCGTACTCATTGTGGAGGATAATATCGATATGCGCCAGTATCTGGCAGAATACCTTTCAGATTTCTACAGGATTCATCTGGCGGAAAATGGCGAAGACGCTTATAATAGGGTGCGTTTCCTCCATCCGGACATCATTGTCAGCGATGTCATGATGCCGCTGATGAGAGGTGACGAACTTTGCCACAAACTAAAGGACGACATAGAGACAAGCCACATACCAGTGATCCTGCTCACGGCCCTTGCCGACAATGACAGCGTCGTTGAAGGCCTCTCCACGTTAGCCGATGCGTATATTACAAAACCGTTTTCCATCGACATCCTGAAGGCGCAGATAGACAACCTCATATCCAATCGGCGCAGGCTTCAGACAATTTTCTCACAGATTGCCATCAAGGTTGAAGGCGGCGAGCATAATTGGGAAAACATCGTAAAAGGGATGGAAGACACTTCAGCGCTCCCTGTATCAAGAGACATCGGCTTCCTGAAGAAGATTAATGCCATCGTCGATGAGAATATAGCCCAGGCCGACTTTACGGTCGACACGCTATGCACGCTGATAGGCTTGAGCCGAACGAGCCTGTACAACAAATTGAAAGCCATGACGGGATATCCGCCTGCCGATCTAATCCGCTTACGCCGAATTGAGAAATCAAAGACGTTGCTTGTCAATACCAATCTTACCATACAGGAAATATCGGAGCGGTCAGGATTCGTCGATGCAAAATACTTCCGCGAGGTATTTCGCAAAAATGCGGGAGTAAGTCCTAAGGAATATAGAAACAAAGAAAGAAAAGACATATAAGACAGAATGTATTCACAGTTATTTACGACATTTGCCAAGATTGGCAGTTTCACCCTTGGCGGGGGATATGCTATGGTTCCCATCATGCAAAAGGAGATAGTCGAGAAGAAAAGTTGGCTGACCAACGATGAATTTATGGATATACTTGCCGTTTCGCAAGCCACGCCAGGACTCTTCGCCATGAATATGGCAAGCCATATAGGATATAAGCTCAAAGGCACACTCGGAGGTATTGTCGGCGCCCTTGCCGTGGCTCTGCCTTCCATCATAGCCATACTCCTCATCGCCATGTTTTTCCAGGCGTTCAAGGAGAATATCTATGTAGAGAAAGTCTTCAAAGGAGTGCGACCAGCTGTGGTGGCTCTCATTGCCGCACCGTGCTTCTCAATGGCGCGGTCAGCCAAGATAAATCGTCACAACATTTGGATTCCTGTAATAGCTGCCATGCTCATTTGCGCCTTCGGAGTCTCACCTATCTGGGTCATACTCGGCGCAGGCATAGGAGGTTTCATCTATGGGAAGTTAAGAGTTAAAAGTTAAGAGTTAAGAGTTAAAAGTTAAGAGTTAAAAGCGATGCTGTTCCTTCAATTATTCATAACATTCTCAAAGATAGGCATATTCAACTTCGGCGGAGGCTACGCCATGATATCACTCATACAGCATGAAGTGGTAGAGAAGCACCAATGGCTCACTTCGAGCGAGTTCACCGACATAGTTGCTGTGAGTCAGACTACCCCAGGGCCTATCGGAATCAATGCCGCTACTTACACAGGCTACACAGCCGCCATCAATGCAGGCTATCCTGAATGGGTGGCTGTAATTGGCGCTGTCATAGCATCCCTCAGTGTCATGTGGCTCCCATTCCTGCTCATGGTGACCATCAGCCGTTACCTCATCAAGCACAGCAAGTCAAAGTTCATCAATGACATCTTCAGCACTCTCCGCCCCGCAATAGTCGGTCTCATAGCGGCAGCAGCAATGTTGCTCATCACAAAAGAAAACTTTGGCTCGCCCGATGAAAGCATGTTCCACTTCGTCACGAGCATCATCCTTTTCGTCTTTGCCTTCGTCGGCACACGCATCTACAAACTTCATCCTATCCTCATGATAGTGCTCTGCGGTCTTGCCGGACTCGTTATATACTAATACCGGCAAACCTCTTTGGCAGACACCTTTCAAGTCGTTTGCTTTTCGTCCGAAGAAGCTACAGCTGTGTGAACGGCAGCAGGGAGGGATTCCCTATCACGTTTAGGGAAAACACCCGCGAGTTTTAGGATTTATCCCTTGCAGGGCTTTGTTGGTTGTGATAAATTTGCAACGTGAAGAAAAAGAATTTGTAGAACCAATTAAACATATTGCCTTATGAAGAACCTGAAGATGATAATCGCAACCTTGGCATTGGTGGTTGGAACGATGACGGCAACGGCACACCCTATGAGCTATGCTGCTATGCGCAACAATGCACGTTTCCTTACGGATCGTATGGCATACACTCTCGGACTCAGCACAGCCCTGCTCGACGATCTTTATTATATCAACTACGACTACATCTGTGGCGTTAATGATTATCTCGACGATGTGGCTCTGGGCTATTACTATGACGACTATATGGATGTAGTCCGTCGTCGCGACATCGCCCTGCAGCGACTTCTGACATCGGCTCAGTGGGCAGCGCTCCTGACTTACGACTACTTCTATCGTCCGATTTCATTTGTCGACCGTGCATGGCGTTTCGCTATCTATGCGTTCGACCACAGACCTAACTATTACTACTATCGCGTACCGCGCCATTTCAGCAGTTATCGCGGCGGCCATCATTTCCACGGAATGCGTCCGGTCCATCATCATGGAAGACCTCACGCTGGACGACCAAGTTTCCGCTTAGAGCGTCCTGGAGGTGGCGGTTCTCACATTGGTCGCCCTGGCAACGGCGGTGGCAGTAACCGTCCTAACGGAAACCGCGTGGACCGTCCAGGAGGTGGCGGCACAAACGGTCGTCCTAACGGCACCCCTAACGTAGGTGGCAGCGACCGCCCAAGCAAGGACAACTCTAACAGCGTACGCCCTGACAATAGCGGCAACCGTGGTGACAGGGTTACAGGAGGTAGAAACAGCGGCAGCCGTAGCGAATCTAATATGCGCAGTTCGAGCCGTGCAAGCAGCCGTAGCAGCGTGACACGCAGCGGTGCAGGCAGTACTTCACGCAGCAGTTCAAGCATAAGCCGTAGCACAGGCGGCAGCCGCAGCAGCGTGAGCCGTTCAACAGGCAGTTCCAGTCGCAGCAGCGTGAGCCGTTCGGCAAGCAGCGGTTCCGGTCGCAGTAGTTCTACCCGTGGGGGAAGAAGATAATTTAAGCGGTTTTCTCATAAATGCATCATTAAGGGGCGTCTTTCGGGACGCCCTTTCCGTATGCCCTTTTTTGAACTACTGACATTGTAAATTGTTTTATTCTGAAATAATTTCTACCTTTGTAATGTGGTATATTGGGCAAGGCCATACACCGGCAGTTTGCCTGATGTGGTGCGGAATAAAACAAAACATTTAGAAACAATAAATAATCAGAAAGTATGGCAAAGAAAGCGCTTTTGATGATTCTCGACGGATGGGGAATCGGTTCTAAGGGTAAGGGAGACGTTATCTTCCAGACTCCAACTCCTTACATGGACTCGCTCCATGCTAACTATCCAAATTCACAGCTCCAGGCGAGCGGTGAGAATGTAGGTTTGCCTGACGGACAGATGGGTAACTCTGAGGTGGGACACCTCAACATCGGTGCCGGACGTGTGGTTTACCAGGACCTCGTGAAGATTAACCGCGCATGTGCTGACAACAGCATCATGCAGAACCCTGAAATCGTTTCTGCATACGAGTATGCGAAGAACAACGGCAAGAGCATCCACCTCATGGGTCTGACTTCTGACGGTGGCGTGCACTCTTCACTCGACCATCTTTTCAAACTCATCGACATCGCTAAGGAGTATGGCATCGAGAACACTTACGTACACTGCTTCATGGACGGTCGTGACACCGACCCTAAGAGCGGTAAGGGATTCATCGCACAGCTTCAGAAGCACTGCGACGAGACTATCGGCCACGTGGCAAGCATCATCGGACGCTTCTACGCAATGGACCGCGACAAGCGCTGGGACCGTGTGAAGGTGGCTTACGACCAGTTGGTTAAGGGTATCGGACGCGAGGTTGACGATATGGTTGAGGCTGTGCAGACTTGCTACGACTCTGACTGCGAGGAGCGCAAGAACACAGACGAATTCATGGAACCGCTCGTTAACGCTAACGTTGACGGACGCATCAAGGAAGGCGACGTAGTCATCTTCTTCAACTACCGCAACGACCGCGCTAAGGAGCTCACCATCGTGCTCACTCAGCAAGACATGCCTGAGGAGGGAATGATGACTATCCCAGGACTCCAGTACTACTGCATGACTCCATACGACGCTTCGTTCAAGGGAGTGCACATCCTCTTCCCTAAGGAGAACGTGACAAACACTCTCGGCGAGTACATCGGCGCTAAGGGACTCAAGCAGCTCCACACAGCCGAGACTGAGAAGTATGCACACGTCACATTCTTCTTCAACGGCGGACGCGAAACTCCATACGACGGCGAGGAGCGCATCCTCGTGGCTTCTCCAAAGGTTGCAACATACGACCTTCAGCCAGAGATGTCGGCCTACGAAGTGAAGGACAAGCTCGTTGAGGCAATCAAGGAAGACAAGTACGACTTCATCGTTGTGAACTTCGCTAACGGCGACATGGTGGGCCACACTGGTATCTACGGTGCTATCGAGAAGGCTGTCACTGCTGTTGACAACTGCGTTAAGGACGTTGTTGAGGCAGCCAAGTCTACTGGCTACGAGACTATCATCATCGCCGACCACGGCAACGCTGATAACGCTATCAATGCCGACGGCACTCCTAACACAGCCCACTCGCTCAATCCAGTTCCGTTCATCTACGTCACAGAGAACAAGAACGCCCAGGTTGAGGACGGTATCCTAGCCGACGTTGCTCCGAGCATCCTTCACATCATGGGTCTTGAGCAGCCTGCTGAGATGACCGGCAAGAACCTCATCAAGGACTAAAAGAACCTTATTGTTTAACATTAATAGTATAATTATGTATTGCAAGAATTGCGGAAATGAAGTCGCTAATGGTGCAGCCGTATGCTTGAAGTGCGGCGTAAAAGTAGGTGAAGGTGTTAAGTATTGCGGTCATTGCGGAGCTCAGCCTGACCCATTGGCATCTGTATGTGTCAACTGTGGCCACACCCTTAAAGGTGATGCGCAGAAACCAGAGAATAGCAAAGGAGTCGATTCTTTCGGCGATGCCATTAAGTCATGTTTCGGCAAGTACGCCACATTCAGCGGACGTGCAAACAGAAGCGAATATTGGTATTTCGTCCTGTTCACCTTCTTATGCGGAATTATCCCGTTCTTAGGCTACCTTGCCTCATTGGTATTTTTAATTCCAGGCATTGCCGTTGCTGTCAGACGACTTCATGACTTAGGAAAGAGCGGATGGAACTATCTTTTCGTCTTGATTCCTCTCGTAGGTCCAATCTTGCTGATTATATGGTTCTGCCAGCCAAGCCAGGAAGGCGAGAACCAGTATGGTCCAAACCCAAATATGTAGTTCATACCACAAGAAACATATTGATGCAAAGAAGGCATCCTCCATGCGGAGGGTGCCTTTATTTGTTGACCTGCCCATCTTGCTCTTCCGTAGCGCCCTGACGACCGGACAGGACTTGCACCGGCAGCAATCTGTAGCGCTCGCATCTTCCGCATTAAGACGACAATGCCGGCGCCCCATATTTGCCTTAACTGAGACGCAAACTTGTCATTACCGCACTACAAATTCTATCTCATCCCGCTCCTTACTTCCCGACCCTTCGCTGAAAACTATAAATAAAAGTAATATTTGTACAAATAATAGTTTTATTTATATAAATATTAGTTTTATTCTTACAAATATAAGTTTTATTTATACTTTTCTCC
>Ga0233374_1000165_pt1 | contig 13649 bp, 9 predicted proteins | sample ElkDunMinimDraft_FD_180688 | JGI IMG/M metagenome (GOLD analysis project Ga0233374, IMG submission 180688) | Fecal eukaryotic communites from dung pellets of Tule Elk in California, USA - Elk Dung E1 | ecosystem: Host-associated > Mammals > Digestive system > Large intestine > Fecal | place: USA...
CAAAGACCCTGTGAAGGAGGGTACCGACTACAAGGGCATCGTGGCACGCCGCATGAACCTTGCTTCAGCCAAGACATACGACGCTCTGCGCAAAACTCACGTTGAGGACTACAAGCGATTGTTTGGCAGGGTTGAACTCAATCTCGGCAAGACTGACCCCCAGACGGCATCGCTCCCTACCGACGTGCAGCTGAAGAAATACACGGATGAGAATCAGCAGAATCCCGAACTCGAGGCTCTCTACTTCCAGTACGGACGCTATCTGCTCATTTCCTGCTCACGCACTTCGGGCGTTCCTGCCAACTTGCAGGGACTCTGGAACGAGAAACTCCTTCCGCCTTGGAGTTGCAACTACACTACCAACATCAATATGGAGGAGAACTACTGGGCGGCAGAGACTGCCAACCTGAGCGAACTCCACAAACCTCTGCTCGACTTCATCGTCAACCTGAGCAAGACGGGCGGGATGACGGCAAAGGCATACTACGGAGTGGATCGCGGATGGTGCTTGGGGCACAACACCGACATCTGGGCCATGACGTGCCCTGTAGGACTCGGTGGAGGCGACCCTTCATGGGCTTGCTGGAACATGGGAGGCGCATGGGCGTCGACCCACATCTGGGAACACTACACTTTCACAGGCGACAAGGATTTCCTCCGCCAATATTATCCTGCACTGAAGGGTGCGGCAGAGTTCTGCATCGACTGGCTCATTGAGAAGAACGGCAAACTGATGACCTCGCCAGGCACGTCGCCTGAAAACAAGTATGTCACTCCCGACGGATTTGTCGGTTCAACCCTCTACGGCAACATGTCCGACCTGGCTATGATTCGTGAGTGCCTCATTGACGCACGCAAGGCGGCAAAGACGTTGGGCACAGACAAGAAGTTTGTAGGGGAAATCGACCGCACGCTCGCCCGTCTCCAACCATACAAGATAGGCGCAAAGGGCAACCTACAGGAGTGGTATCACGATTGGCGTGACCAGGATCCGCGCCATCGCCATCAGTCTCACCTCTTCGGCCTCTATCCAGGGCATCATATCTCGGTGAAGGAAACGCCCGACTTGGCTAAGGCATGTGCAAAGACGCTGGAGATAAAGGGCGACGAGACTACGGGATGGAGCACAGGCTGGCGTGTCAATCTCTTTGCACGTCTGCAGGATGCCCAGGGAGCTTACCACATCTACCGCAAATTGCTTCGCTACGTCAGCCCCGACGGCTATAGCGGCAAGGATGCCCGTCGTGGTGGCGGAACCTATCCGAACCTGCTCGATGCGCACTCTCCGTTCCAGATTGACGGCAACTTCGGAGGTTGTGCCGGAGTGGTCGAGATGCTCATGCAGTCGACCGAGGACTGCATCTCTCTCCTCCCTGCTCTCCCTGAACAGTGGAGCAGCGGAAGCGTGAAAGGAATCTGCGCACGCGGAGGTTTCGTTGTCGACATGACATGGAAGGACGGCAAGGTCGTTGCCCTCACCCTCACTGCTCGCAATGACTCTTCCACACGACTCCACTTCAACGGCAAGACCCTCAAGGTGAAGATGAAGAAGGGGGAGAGGTTAGAGGTTATGGGGTAGAGATTATACTGAATAAGCCGAAATGAGAGGGTGTATCAAAATGCAGAATCATTTTGATACACCCTCTTGTATTATATGCTGAAAGTAATGCGGAAGCGGGTAAGACCGTCGGTGTCGGTGCGTAGTGAGTAGGTGCATTGGTGCTTGCTGAGGATTTCTCTCACAATCATCATGCCGATGCCCTGTCCGTTTGGCTTAGAGGAGTAGAATGGGGTGAAGAGGTTGTGCGCCACTTCTTCTGATATGCCAATGCCGTTGTCCGTTACTATTAGTGAACCGTCAGCGTGAGTGCTTATCTCAACTAATCCTTGCTGGGTCTTGTCGCTTCTCATGCCGATGCTTTCGGCAGAGTTTTTCACGATGTTCACCAACGCTTGTTCCAATAGTGTACTGTCGGCTTTTACCATCGGATTTTTTTCGCACAGGTTGAGGCGCAGTCCTGCTCCGTGTTTCACACAGAGGGTTTCGAGAAATACGTGGCAGTTGTCCACAATGTCGTTTATAGGCATTTGGGTGAACACCGGTTCGGGTATCTTCACCACGTCGGCAAATCGGGTGATGAAACGGCTCATGGCGAAACAGCGGTCTGAACACACTTGTGCAAGTTCTTCGGGCAGCCCGTCCATGCTTTCGAGTAAGGATGTTATGCCTGCCACGTTGTTGTTCACCTCGTGAGCCATCATGCGGATCACCTTTCCGTAGGCTTTCTTCTCCGCTTCGAGCACTTCCTGCGTGAGACTTTCTATGAGAATGAACGGGTGGTGGAAGCCTCGGTCAAGGAAACTGAGGTGGGAGCATCGGTATATGGCGGAACTTCCGAGGCGGAACGTCTGTGTTGTCTCTCGCTCCATCTTGCCTATCTCCTTGGCAAGCAGTGAGTCGAACTCACCAATCTTCTTGCCCTTGATTGTCTCAGCCGACTTTATGTCGAGGAAATCCAGTGCAGCATTGTTGGCACTGGTGATATTGCCACTGAGGTCAAGCATTACTACACCCATTGGCGATGCGTCGATGAGAAGGTCAAGGAAGTTGTTCTGCTCGCTGAGTCGCAGATGCTCGTCCTTGAGTTTGTCAAGCAGACGGTTGAACACCCTCACTATTCTGTCCGTTTCTTTCTGTCCCACAGTGGTCAGTCTTGTTGTCAGGTCCTGCTCCATCAGCAGTTCCATACCGCTGCTTATTGACTTGATAGGACGCATGACCTTCCGGTAGAAATAGAGGAGAAACAGCAGTGCCACCACACAGAGACCTTCCGCCACATAGAGCAGTGTGGTAGGTTCATCCTTTGTGGCAATGATGGTCACTCCCAGCGATGCCCCGATGAGAACGGCGAAGATTATGAAGAAGTGGATGAGTTTCATTTCTTTTAAAGAAGTTACTTTATAGGAGTTATTGCTACGCAAAGAAGTTAAGGTGAGGAAGTTAAATTGGGGATGATGCAGAAAAGAGTCTGTTCAAGGAAACGTCCTTGTTAACTTCCTCTTTTAACTTCTCATTAACTCCCCCTTTTAACTTCTCATTAACTCCCCCTTTTAACTTCTCATTAACTCCCTTCTTATTTAATTCCATACTTTTCCAGTCGGCGGTAGAGTGCGCCTCGGCTGATGCCAAGTGCTGATGCCACCTTCGACATGTTACCTTGATATTTATCTATGGCGTTGATGATGAGTGTGCGCTCCGCATCTTCTATCGAACCGCTTGCCACGACGCTCTCTGTTGCGGAAGGCGATGCCGTGAGGCACGCTTCAAATTCTTTCTTCGTGAGTGTCCTGCCCTGATTCATCAGCATGGTGCGCTCCACCAGCCCTTTAAGTTCACGGATGTTGCCAGGGTAGGGCAGAGTCTTCAGATAGTTCATGGCATCGGGAGTGATTTCCACACGTTCCAGCCCGTTCTGCTCGCATGCCTTGTCGGCAAAGTGACGCACCAGTAGTGGTATGTCCTCTGTTCGCTCGCGCAGTGCCGGCAGATGTATGGTTATGAGGTTGATGCGATAGTAGAGGTCTTCGCGGAAGGTACGTTCTGCTACCATAGTGGTCAGGTCGGCGTTTGTGGCGCACACCACTCTCACGTCTGTTCGTCTCTGACGGCTGTCGCCCAGCACCTCGTAGGTCATGTCCTGAAGCACTCTGAGGAGTTTCACCTGGCTTGGCAGTTCCAGCTCGCCTATCTCGTCGAGGAATATCGTTCCTCCGTCAGCCAACTCGAAACGTCCCTTCCTGTCGTTGTAGGCATCGGTGAAAGCCCCTTTCTTGTGGCCGAACATCTCGCTCTCGAACAGCGAACTCGATATGCCTCCGAGGTTCACCTTCACAAATGGTTTGTCGCTCCTCAGGCTTCCCTTGTGTATGGCTTCGGCAATGAGTTCCTTGCCCGTTCCGCTCTCGCCCGTGATAAGTACAGGAGCGTTAGTCTTGGCTATGCGCTCCACAGTGTCGAGCACTTCACGCAGTGCGGCAGATTTGCCGATGATGGGCAGCCCCCTCCCAGCCTCCCCCATAAGGGAAGGAGCGTTATTCTCTTTTCTCTTGACTCCCTCCCTTACGGGGGAGGTTGGGAGGGGGCTTAGTGCCGTCTCCACTCGTTGCATCAGTGCGGCGTTGTTCCAAGGCTTTGTGATGAAGTCGAACGCACCGGCACGCATACCCCGCACAGCCAAGTCGATGTTGCCCCATGCCGTCATAAGAATCACGGGTGTGTCGGGGCAGAATAGTTTCACTTGCTTGAGTAGGGTGAGCCCTTCTTCGCCGTCGGTCGACAGCGAGAAGTTCATGTCCATCAGTATGAGCTGTGGAGCCTCATTGCGCACAATCTCCATAGCACGTTCCGGACCCTCGGCGTTCTTCGTCTCGTAGCCGTTGCGTTCCAGTATGTAGGTCAGTGATGAGCGTATGGCTCTGTCGTCGTCAATTACAAGAATCATTGCTTGTTTCTTTTCTTAATACTTTATCTTAAAGTAGTCGAGTGTGATTTTGTAGTTGTCTTGTGCAGCAAGACTTGTGTCTTTGAGGTATTCATTAATCTTTCCCCAGTTCTGTATGCCACGGTAATAGAACGTACGCAAGTCTTCTGTTATGATAAACGGAACGATACCTTTTTGCAGGCACTGCCAGAATGTTAGTAGCCGCCCGATGCGTCCGTTGCCGTCCTGGAAAGGATGAATACGCTCAAATTTAACGTGAAAGTCAAGTATGTCTTCTAATGTCTTTTGTGGAGATGAGTAATAATCAGCAAGCAATATCTTTATTTGTTTCTGAACGTCTTCGGGTGCGGTGGTTTCTTCGCCTCCTACCTCGTTGGGCAAACGCTTATAGTCGCCTACGGCAAACCAATCTTTTCTGCTATCCGAAGTGTTGGTCTTCAGAATTAGATGTAACTGCTTTATGTGTCTCTCCGTTATTCGCTCCGTAGCGTTATCTATGATATAGTCGATGCAACGGAAATGATTAATGGTTTCCAGTATGTCGTCAATTCGGGTCGTTTCCGTAGTCGCCTCTATCGTATTTGTCTCGAATATGAAGCGTGTCTGCTCTTTGGTCAATCTGCTGCCCTCTATGTGGTTCGAACTATATGTCAGGTCTATCTGTGTGCGGTGGTAGATGCCTCCTTTTAGCCTGCATCCTTTCTCTTCTCTTAGTCTGGCGAGCAATGGCGACACTTTTACCTGTTTCCGCTGTGGTAGTGTTGCTGATGCTGGAATGTTCCATGTTTTTCCTGTGAGGAATGCACCCTCAATTTTTCCTTGTGCACAGTAACTCCGTGCGGTTCGTTCGCTTATGCCATGTTTTTCGGCAAACAGTCTGACTGATATATAATCCATCTATCGGCAAGTTTTTCTGGTTAATATGCCTCAAAGATAGTCTTTTTTGCCGATATCGGCAAGTTAGCGTATGCTTTTGCAGTCGTAAGGATTAGTAAACGCTTCACCGTTCGTTTTTTGCTGCTTGGCGTTTTGTTAAATTAAATGAGCGCTCATTGGTAAACGAACGAGGGCTCATTAATATTTTTTTGAGGGCTCGTTAATATTTTTTGAGGGCTCGTTTAATTCTTGACTCTTGACTTACCTTACAATCCTATCTATGTCAGCATTGATGTCGCAGTTGTTGGCGAAGTCCCAGAGGGTGATGCTGCGCAACTGGTAGTAATAGTACCAGTAGGAGAAGAGTTCGCTGATGCGGTTCTGCCGTGCCTGATCTTTCGAGGTCTGGGCGTCGTTGAGGTCGAGTGTGCTTATTTTTCCAATCATGAACGTCTCCACGTTGGTCTTGTATCGCTTCTCGGCAATGCGGTCTGCCTCCTTGGCTATGTTGAGTTGGCGGCTCTGGTTGTTGAACTGCTCTGTAAGGATGAACAGGTCCTGATGGAAGTTTGCCGTCTCTTGTTTGAGGCGGCTCTTTGTCACTTCGCGGTTGCTCTCCGCCACCTTGACCTGCCCGCGTCGCTTGCCCCAGTCGACGAGGGGTATGCTCACGCCTACCTGCACTATTTGGTTGTCCTTCAGATTGTCGTAGGCAGTGCGCATATTGTGTGAAGTGCCGGTAAATCCTACTTGTGCGTGGAGAGTGACCTGACGCAGATTGCCCTTTGCCATTGCCACCGAATAGTCTGCCTGCAACTGCCGGCGGCGTATGTTGCTTGCGAATGAGTTGTTGCGCAGGGCGTGGTCGAGTACGTCTTCGTACTTGATGCTCACTTCGGGCACGCTATCGGGCAGAACGGGCACAATCTCAACGTCGTCGTCGATGGAGAGGAAGGAGCGCAGTGCAAACATGTTGCTCTTCAGGCTGCTCTCGTTCTCAGTGAGCGACGATTCTTCGTTTAGCAGGTTGAGGCGCATCTGCAGAAGGTCGTTCTCGCTAATCTGCCCCATCTCGCGTTTCGCCTTCGCCACTTCGTAGAGTTTCTGGGCGTTGTCGAGGTTCTGACGTGCAATGTTTACTCGCTCCTTCGCAAGCAGAAGATTGAAGAAATGGCTGATGGCCGACATTGCCACCTGTTCCGTAGCGGTGAGGAAGTTTGCCTTAGCCTCCTTGTAGCGCACGGGCTCGATGCGACGGTTCCACTTAGTGGTGTTCACTCCGAAGATGGGTTGGTTCAGAGTGAGAGCTATGGGCACACTCATGTACTGGTTACGATTGTCGGGGTCGCCTCCCGTCATCTGGCGCAGGAAGTTGAGCGATGAGTTTATGGATAACGTTCCGCCCGTAAGCCAAATGTTCTGCTTGATAGACAACGCTCCGTCCATTTGCATATAGTCGTTGCGGACGTAGGAGTAGCCTCCGTCCTCACGCTGGTAGGTGTTGTAGCGCTTATTGTAGGCAGGGATAGTGCCCGACAAACTCATCTCCGGCAAGAGATCAGCCTTGTAGGAGCGGTATTCCCAGTAGGCAGTCTTCAACTCGTTGAGAGCCACTGCGGCGTTCACACTCTGCCGGCGCGCCAGGGTGATGGTCTCGTCGAGTGTCAGCCGCAACTCCTGCTGTTGCTGGGCGGAGAGAGGGAGGGCGAGGAAGAGGAGGCAGAGGAAGCCCCCTCCCAGCCTCCCCCAAAGGGGAGGAGTTTTCAGCAAGGTGTTTTTGTTGGTTGTATTCATTGTTATAGGATTAATGGTAATTACTCCCCTCCCTTGTGGGCGGAACGGAATAGGAGTTCCGCTTGCGAGAACTGCCGGTTTATCGGCACAAACGAGTCCCTATTGTTGGGGGAGGGTCTTTTACTTTTCCTTCAGTGCATCCACTGGAGGTATGCGGCTCAGACTGCGTGCTGGGATGTAAGCGCCGATAAGCACTGTGATGAGCATCACGGCGTAGACTATCACCGAAGTGATGATGAAGTGCTGGCTGAAGTCGGACACCCAAGTTGTGCCTTCGTCGACGTTACCGGCGAGGATGCCGAGGTATAGTCCTTCCTTCAGTGCATACTGCAGGTAGATGAAACAGCCGATGATAAATGACGCCGTGGTGAGCATGGTTGCTTCGCTGAGGATGAGGCGAACTATTCCGCCACGTGTGGCGCCGAAGGAACGCATGATGCCCACTTCGCCACGGCGTTGCTTGGTCTGCAACCAGAACGTGCCTATCACTCCGAGGCAGAGGTTGGCAAGGAACAGCACTGCGAGTATGGAATATGTCTGTACCACTTCCGTGTAGCCGAAGGTGACTTCCCTCTCCTTGTTGAGGTCGCTCATGGTCTGCACCTTGGTCAGTTCCAAGTGACCCGAACCATAGCCGTCTCTGATGCGGTCTGCTATTTTGTCGCGGAACTTTTCGGCACTCTCTCCTTCCTTCAATCGCACTATGAGCGAGAGTTTGCCCTCCCAAATGTATTCGTGATAATCAGCACACTCGATGATGAAGTTTCGGTTGCGGCTGAAATTTTTGATTTTGACATTCTCGATAACTCCGAGAATCCTTCTGCCCAGGTTGACATCGATGGCGCCGGTGTGCCAGTCTACTTTGTGAAGTGTTTTGCCCACTGCTTCTTCGGGCGAACCGAAGTACTGTTCGGCTGTGCTGCGCGAGATAATGTAACCATCTTTGCTCCACAGACCAGAGTCGAGTTCGGCAATAGTCAAGTCGCCAGCAATGACCTTTATCCCGAAAGTGCTGAATATAGGATTGCCAGGACTTGACCCCATAATTGACACATTCACCTCCGTTTCCGGTGAAACGACAGTGTCGTTGTAGAACGTCATTGTGCCGTATATATAAGTTGTGGGCAGATAGCCGCGGGAGTTTGCCATCCGTTCAATCTCAGGGAAGTCGTGCATGAGTTTCTGCTTGAGTCCGTTGAGGCATTCGTTGTTCTCCTCCTTGCTACGCTTTTTGTTGTCCATGTTGTCGAGAGTGACGAGACACAAGCGGTCTTTGTCATATCCGAGCGGAAGACTCTTGTCGTAGATGGACACGATGACGGGGTCGAGCACCGCCCAGCACAGTATGGTGACGAGGATGAGTTCGAGGAAGAGCCACACGTTGCGCTTGCGGCGTGACCACAGGGATTTGAGGGCGAGGGTGAAGCCCCCTCCTAACCTCCCCCACAGGGGGAGGGACTTATCATTGGTTGTTTTCATTGCTGTTTAGTTGGTCTAATTAGTCTAATTGGCCCAATAGGTCTAATGGGAATACTCTCATTCTGGGGGGAGGCTGGGAGGGGCCTCCTCTTTTATCTCTTCTCATTCATCGACTCCACTATAGGTTTGCGGAGCGAGAGCCATGCAGGGATGAGGGCGGAGAGGATGTTGAGCACCACGCACACGAGGAATGCCGAGATGAATATCGTAGGTGAGAACATCATTTCGCCTGTCACGAGTGGTATGTCGCCGGCTGCAAGCATTCTGCCGAAGAGATTGAACACTGATGCACGGAACGCATAGACAGCCAACCAGGCGATGAGCAGACCAACCATGCCGCCTATGATGGTGAGGATGAGATTTTCGTTCAGTACTTGTGTGAGGAGTCCGCGCTTTGTCGCACCGAACGACTTGCGGATGCCCATTTCAGCCAATCGTCCTTCCATGCGGCGCGAAATCATTCCGCTCAGGTTAAGCGACGGCACGAGGAGCAGGGCGAGGACTATGATGAGGTACTTGCGGATGATGTCTGCCCATGTAAACTCTGCTTCGTAGTCGGTGTCGAAGACAGTTTGCAGATGGCTGATAGGAAAGCGGAATAAAGAAATCTTCTCACCCTCTTTGTTGCTTGTGTTGAAACGGTCGGCAGTCTCTTTGAGTTCGGCACTTACTTCGGCTGAACTGTGTCCCTCCTTCGGCATTATGACGGCTGCTCCTCGGTATTCGTCGCTGGTGAAGGGACGGTAGATGTCGGAGTAGGACAGAGGGGCGAGTTTGCTGCCAGTCTCCACCACGCCAACGACATGGAGAGTGTCGTGATGGAAACGGATATCTCTGCCCACTACACCGGTATCCTTGCCGAAGAGTCCGCGTGCCAGATCCTCGGTTATGACCGCTGAATTGGTCTTGCTTTCCAAGTCGGCTTGGGAAATGGCACGCCCTTCTTTGAATCGGAAGTCGTACACACGGAAGAAGTTGTGATCCACATGGCGCTCCATAGCAGTGACCTTGCGCCTCTCGCCCAGAGGGGAAGCGTAGTATGTCGAAGGGTAACTCTCCACCAAGGTGTAGAAGTCAACGCTATTGAGTCCGTCGAAAATCTTCATATCTTTATTTGACGGAGGTCCTTGACTGGAGAAGAGTTCTCCTACCTCCTCGTTCTCGTGCTCAACAAGCATGGCGTGCTTCTCGAATTTGATGTAGTTGAGATAGCAAATCTTGTCGCGGTTGGTCTCAGGGTATATGTTGGCTATTTTCACATAATAGATGATAGCCATGATTGTGGTCGACGCTATGGCGAGTGCCGTACCGGCAATGTAGATGCCGGTGAACAGACGGTTCTCACGAATCATCGACAGGGTTTGCTTTAAAACAAGACCCACCCCTAACCCCTCCCTGTATGGAGGGGAATATGATGATCTGTTCTTGTTATTTGTTTTCATTGTTTCTTGTTTTTATAGATTATTCTACCTACTCCCCTCCCTTGTGGAGGGGTTGGAGGAGGGTCTTTTACTCTTCCCTCAACGCATCTACAGGCGGTATGCTGCTGAGTCGCTTGGCTGGTATGCTCACTCCAATGATGACCACGGCGAGGATGATGAGGTAGATAATGGCGGAGACTATAAGGAAATGGTCGCCGAAGGTGTTCACCCAGTCAAGGTTAGAGGCGTTCTCAATACTTACCGTCAGCGGAGAACCGTCTTCGTTCTCCATCGAATTGTAGAATCCGAGGTTGAGTCCTTCCTTGATGGCGTACTGCAAGTAGATGAGGCAACCTATGACAACGCTGGCTGTAGCGAGCATCGCACCCTCGCTGACAATCATGCGCATTATGCTGTTGCGGCTTGCTCCGAACGAACGCATCACGCCCACCTCGCCACGGCGTTGCTTGGTCTGCATCCAGAATGTGCCTATCACGCCGAGGCTGAGACTGAAAAGGAAAAGTGCGGCAAGGGCAATGTTGAAGCGCAGTTTGTTGGTGTAGCCGCTGTTGTATGAGTTTTCATCCATGAGCTGGTCGTAAGAGGTTATTCTGTTGAGACCTATGCAACCTACAGCGTAGTTGTCCTTGGTCTTTTCCCTCACCATGTTGCAGTATGCTTCGACATTGGCACCGTCCTTCAGACGCACGACAATGAAACTTGCTCTTTCGGGTGCGAGACGTGTGAATTCGTCATGACGGCTCTCGCTGGTGCGCACATCGTCATAGACTCCGATGATTCTCAGCGGATGGTTGTATGGCAGGTACTCATCGTGTCCGTCGACTTCCACTTTGCGGTTATTGTGATAGTACAGATATTCGCCTACGGCGTCGTCCTTGCCGAAGTACCACTTTGCGGTGGCACGGGAGATGACAATAACATTGTCGCCCGTACCGAACAAGTCAGGGTTATGGATGTAACGTTTGGTGTCCTCCTCGCCGTAAAGCATCTTGATGCCGTGGGTTTCGAGGAATGGTTCACCCTTTACGAAGGTGATGTGACGGACGTATGCCGTAGTGTTTTGATTTGTTTGCTCCACTTGCTCCATCACTGATTTTGTTGTGTCTGAATAGTAAAAATTGCTTTGTCCTCCCGGACTCTCAAGATAGCGTTGTCCCATGGTACATATATACTCCACATCGGCGGTGGTGAAGTCTGTCTTGAAACGCTTGATGAATTGTTCCTGCAGTTCTTCAAAGTTGTCGCCTGGTTTGTATAGCGAAGGGTCTATGCCCAATCCCACTAAGCACAGACGGTCTTTGTCGTAGCCTAACGGCAGGTTCTTGTGGTAGAGGGTGACGATGACGGGGTCGAGTACCCACCAGCATACTATAGTGACGAGGATGAGTTCGGCGAAGAGCCACGCATTGCGCTTGCGGCGTGACCACAGGGATTTGAAGGCGAGGGTGAAGCCCCCTAAAAGGGACTCCTTTGTGCCGATAAACCGGCAGTCGTCGCAACCGACGCTCATTCCGCGTCGGCCACAAGAGGGGAGGGACTTATTATTGGTTGTTTTCATGGGGAATAATGGGAATTTATAGGATTAATGTGAATAATGGGATTAGAACCCCTCCCCCGTGAGGGAGGCTGGGAGGGGCCTCCTCTTCTACCTCTTCTCATTCATTGACTCCACTATAGGTTTGCGAAGTGAGAGCCATGCAGGGATGAGGGCGGAGATGATGTTGAGTATGAGACATACGGCGAAAGCGATGGCGAACACCGTTGGCGACATGAGCATTTCCATCGATATGAACGAATCGACAGATGTAGGATAGGTATTTCCCGAAGTGAAGAGGTCGAACAGCCATCGGTATCCGGAGATGAGGATGGCCCATGCGATGGCGAGTCCGAGGAGTCCGCCCATGACAGTGAGGATGAGGTTCTCGTTCAGCACTTGACGGAGCAGGCTGGAGCGTGTTGCTCCAAACGACTTGCGTACTCCCATCTCAGCCAATCGTCCTTCCATGCGGCGCGAAATCATTCCGCTCAGGTTTATTGCCGGTACTAAGAGCAGGGCAAGGAAGATGAGGAGGAACTTTCGGATGACCGGCATGCTGTCGATGTTGTCAATTGCCCAACTGTCTTTGCTTCCGAGGTCGTTGATCACTGATGATATGTGCGAAACGGGCTGGTCGCCTATCTTAAGGTCGTACCTGTCGTTTGTGAGGTTCCATTTGCGCACTATCTCGGAAATCTCTTCACGAAGGAGCGATGCCTGTTCGCCTGATTCGGTGAGGAACACTGCTTCGAGCGGTCCGTAATAGATGTTGTTGCTGTCATGGTTGTTGTTGCCGCAGGTGTAAGGGTAGAACATATCTGCATAGGCGTATGGGGTGAGCGGACTCGCGCTTTTGACTACTCCGACAACTTGGAGCGTGTCTTTGTTCATATATATGTCCTTCCCCGTCACGCCAGTGTCGGTGTGGAAAAGTTCGCGGGCGGCATTGTCGCTGATGACCACGACTTTCTGCATGCTCTCAAACTCTTCCTGAGTGAAAGGGCGGCCTTCGATGAACTGGTATTCAAATATCTTGAAGAATTCAGGGTCGGTGTATTTTGCTGCGAACTCGGCTGATTTGGACTTCAACTGTGAAGACAGTAGTACTGTCGTTTTCTTGTTGCCGCTGACTGCCTTAGTGTTCTTCACTCCGTACCACCATTCTTTCATTGCTTCGTCGGAGAAAGACCAGGTGTTTGTGCCTCCGTTATCCTTTGTGACGAACGATGCACGTTGCAGGTAGTATGTGTTGTTGCGGTTCACTTCGGGATAGACGTTGGCTATCTTCACATATAGGATGATGGCGATGACCATAGTCGATGCTATCGCCACGGCTGTACCTATAATATATATGCCTGTGAACAATCGGTTCTCACGAATCATCGCGAGGGTTTGCTTGATGGTTGTTTTCATTGCTGTTTAGTTGGTCTAATTAGTCTAATTGGCCCAATAGGTCTAATGGGAATACTCCCCTTCTGGGGGAGGCTGGGAGGGGGCTATCCAATCAGTCTTCCGTCGAGCATTTTGATGATACGGTCGGTCTGACGTGCTTGCTGCTCATTATGAGTCACCATCACGATGGTGCGTCCGTCTTCCTTGTTGAGGCGGTGGAGGAGTTCCATGATTTCGGCACCCATCTTAGAGTCAAGGTTTCCCGTAGGCTCATCGGCAAGGATGATTTCGGGGTTGCCGACTATGGCACGTGCTATGGCTACACGCTGGCACTGACCGCCGGAGAGTTGCACAGGGGTGTGCTTCATGCGGTGGCTCAGTCCGACGCGATCGATGACTTCCTTGGCAAGGCGGGAGCGTTGGCTGCTGCCCATGCCACGATAGACGAGCGGAAGTTCCACGTTGTCGAGCACGTTGAGGGAGTTGATGAGGTGGAACGACTGGAACACGAATCCGAGTGTGCTGTTGCGGAATGCTGCCAGAGCGTTGTCGCTCATCTTAGGGTCGATGAGGGTGCCGGAGAGTTCGATGCTTCCTGATGTGGGATTGTCGAGCAAGCCCATGATG
>Ga0233374_1000169_pt1 | contig 13528 bp, 8 predicted proteins | sample ElkDunMinimDraft_FD_180688 | JGI IMG/M metagenome (GOLD analysis project Ga0233374, IMG submission 180688) | Fecal eukaryotic communites from dung pellets of Tule Elk in California, USA - Elk Dung E1 | ecosystem: Host-associated > Mammals > Digestive system > Large intestine > Fecal | place: USA...
GGTCGCTATCGACGTCAAGACTATCCCTGACGTTACATTTTCTTTCTCGGCTATGGACAACGCCACGATGGTGAACGGCAAGGTGGGCAACGCAATGACATGGATGCTGCTGTCGTCGGACGTGAAAGGATACATTCACAATCCAGACTACTACTTCGAGGCGGACGACGAGGAGCACCGCCGTGCGGCTGACCTGCTCATGATGGTGCAGGGCTGGAGGAGATACGACTGGAACGTCATGACGGACAGGAAGAGGCTGACGGAAAAGGCGGAGATGATTGAGGACAAGCTATATATCGCCGGGCAGCTGAAGGGCAGGAAGAAGAAGCACAAGGTAGGAGGCGTGGAGATGGAGGCGTATCTGTTCAACAGGAAGGGCGAGTCGCTCAATGGCGAGACCACGACTGACAGCACAGGACGCTATGCCTTCGAACTGCCGGACATAAACGGAGAATGGAACTTGCAGATTATGACTCGCAAGGACAACTCGCCGCTGTCTTACTTCGTGTCGATCGACAGGCATTTCTCGCCTGCATTCAGGGACGTGAGCCCGTCGGAGGCGGAGCGCATTCCTGAGAACGGCGCTAACATTAGTTTCATGCGCAACATGGAGCAAGACGAGAAAGACGCTCTGGCTGTACTCCAGAAGAGGGACAAGGTTCTGCCTACCGTTAAGGTCAAGGCTAAGAGGCGCTTTACCGATGGGGCACGCGCTGCATGGGAGTCGGAAAAGAACGCTCAGCACTGGGCGTCAATCCACTACGACGTGGATGCCGAGGCGGACAAGATTGCCGACATGGGCGAGGACATGCCAAGCTTAAATGAATGGTTAGTTGCACAAAATCCGTATTTCTCAAAGTATCACGACATTTGGGAGAAGTATAAGGACGAATGCCCTAACTACCACGACCTGTCATTTGAGGAAAAGAAAAAGTTTCTGAATAAAATCGGTGCTTGGTACTATAATGATGAATACCTAATAATAGACAACAGAATTATCCCTATAATGTATTACAAAGGTCGCAAAGTAACATTGATACTTAACAACCTTAATGTCATAAGAAGCAGCATGGAAGAATTCCCTGTATGGCTTGACGAGGTCAAAGCGGTTTATATAACCGAACATCCGTACGCAACGGTCAGATATATAGGCTCCACCAGCAACAAACCCACTGTATTTATCTACACCCACCACAAGTTCCAACAAAACGCCAAAGGTCTGCGACGCACCCATTTTCAGGGATTTAACGTGCCAGAGACTTTCGAGATGGAAGACTACAGCATAATGCCTCCTATGGAAGACTTCCGCCGCACTCTCTACTGGAACCCGAACGTGAAGACCGACAAAGACGGCAAAGCAACTATCGAATTTTATAACAACTCCTCATGCACGCAGATGTTCATATCTGCCGAGGGAATAACCAAGGACGGAAAGTTCATTATTAGCGGGAACTAAAGACTGAGACCATGTACAAAAGCCTACTAACCATATTACTATTGTTTGCTTGTTTGGCAGTCCAGGCCAATCCTGACAGCCTTGTCTCCAACCAGCACCATGCCATGCTGTTCAATGAGGTAATGCCGCAGGAGAAGGTTTATCTGCACCTTGACAACACAGGGTATTTCGACGGCGAGACAATCCGTTTCAAGGCCTATGTGCTGCGCAGCGACAGCGAGTCGTACACCGACATAAGCCGTGTGCTCTATGTGGAACTGCTCAATCCGAGCGGCGACGTCATCGCCACGCGCAAGTGCGCCATCGTTGACGGGCAGGCAAACGGCGAGATAAAGCTGGAGAAAGTGTTCGGTGCCGGCTACTACGAAATCCGCGCCTACACCCGCTACATGACCAACTGGGGCAATGCGGCATGCTTCTCGCGGATAATTCCGATATTCGACACTCCGAAGCAGGACGGCGACTACTCCAACCGTACGATAGAGGACATAAGCCACAGGAAGCGTCTCCCGAACTACAGGGACGGCGGACAAAACGGCAGAATAGGCATCTACCCTGAAGGCGGGCGCATGGTCAAGGGACTCCGCGGCGCTGTAGCTTTCCAGATACACGGATATATACCTTCTTTTGGCGACTCTCTTGACGGAGACGATGCGGAAGGCAAGCCTTTCGCCCAGGTTCTCTCTGCAGACGGACAGGTCGTTGCTGACAACATCGCTGTTGACAAGTTCGGCAGGGGAGTATTCGAGATAACCCCCGACGGCACCCCTCTGACCCTGAAGGTGTGCAACGTAGGCGAAAAGGACTTTACTGCGCCTCTTACTGCCGTTTCAGAAGAAGGGCTGGCGCTTACCGTCAATGCCATTAACGGCAGGAACATCACCGCCAGCGTTTTGGGTTCGCAGGGGCTCCGCGGAATGAAGTTCGGCATGATGCTCCAGCATTCAGGCGCGGTCATCGCCACCGACACGTTCACGCTGGGCGACGCGCCCAACACTCTTGCCTTCCCTCGCGAGCAAATGCCGGCAGGCGTCTCGCTACTGACTATTTTTGACGGAATGGGCACGGTGCTTGCTGACCGCATGCTTTTCATCGCGCCTAAGGAAGACATCTCTGACAGCATACGCATCGAGGCGAAGACTACCGAACTGCGCCCATGCGGCAAGGTGGAGCTGGAACTGACCACTTTGCCAAACACTACTTTCTCGTTCTCTGCAATGGACGTGGCAACCATGCCGACGGGCAAGGAAGGCAACGCCAAGACATGGATGCTGCTCTCGTCCGAACTGAAAGGCTACATAGCCCATCCTGACTACTATTTCGAGGCGGACGACGCTGAGCACCGTCGCGCTGCCGACCTGCTCATGATGGTGCAGGGCTGGCGCAAGTACAATCAGCCATCGGCGAAGAAGCTCCAGCCTATAGAGGACAAGCTCTACCTGTTCGGCCAGCTCAAGCAGGCGAAGAAGAAGCACGGAGTTGCCAATGTAGACCTGAGCGTCTATCTCTACAACACGGCGGGCGAGTCGCTCAAGGGCGAGACCACGACTGACAGCCTGGGCTATTACCGTTTTGAACTGCCCGACTGCAACGGAGAGTGGAATATGCTGATGTACACGAAGAAAGAGGACAAGGACGTGAACTACCATGTAGGTATCGACCGCCACTTCTCGCCTACGGCTCGCACTATGAATCCGCTTGAGCAGGCGCTCTCGAAGGTGAACGACCCGAACTTGTTCATCGTGGCCAAGGACAATGTTGAGGACGACGTGTTCATCCCGCTCAACAAGCGAGTCAAGGTGCTTCCGACCGTCAAGGTGAAGGGCCGCCGCATATACGACTTCGCCCGCGAATCGTGGGAATCGGAGGCGAATGCTGAGTATAAGGCACAGGTTTACTACAACTGCGACATCGAGTCGGACAAGATTGCTGACAGCGGAATGGACAGTCCTGGATTCTATGATTGGCTTTGCAGACGCAATTCCTTTTTTGTCGGAAGCACAACCGACATGGAGAACTCGGCGTCGAATGTGTTTGAAAATACCGCTGTTGAGCAGATCGAAGAACCGGAAGGCGACATTTTTACCGTAGGCGTAAATACAAGTACTGCCACGGTTTATGATGGACTCACTTATAAAAACCGTCCGATAGTGTGGATCCTTAACAACGATTTCTACATGATCACGGGCAGCCAACGCGAGGTGGAGATAATGTATATTCCAAAGAATAGTGCAGCAGCCGAGATGCCTGTTTTCCTTGACGAAGCCAAGTCGGTATATGTGCGTGACGACAAGGCCTCTTTGCGAAACTACGTCGTTTCCACTGATATCGAAGGACTCGACCCTGTCATGGTGTTCGTGTATACCCACCACAAGTTCCTGCGTGACGTGAAAGGCTTGCGCCGCACTCATTACCAGGGATATAATGTGCCGGAGACTTTCGAGATGGAGGACTATAGCATACTGCCTCCTATGGAGGACTTCCGCCGCACCATTTTCTGGGAACCTAACGTGAAGACTGATGCTCAGGGAAAGGCAAAGATTGAGTTCTACAACAACTCCTCTTGCACACAGATGTACATTTCCGCCGAAGGAATAACAAGCGACGGCAGATATATCGTAAATGAATAAAATACTTAAAGATATGAAGAAACATTTCTTTCTATTAACTTTAGTTTTGGCATCACTCACCGCAACTGCTCAAGACAACAGACGGCTTGAGGGCATGAAGGATGTCAACGGAGTGCGCGACGTCACTCTCGACTCTCTTGCGAAGGCTAATCAGGTGCGTCCCGTCAGCGGCTCAAGTCGCAAGGGGGACAATCCGGTTTTGTTCCTTGTCGGCAATTCAACTATGCGCTGCGGTACGCTCGGCAACGGCAACAACGGACAGTGGGGCTGGGGATATTACGCTCGTGAGTTCTACGATAACGACAAAATCACTGTCGAGAACCATGCGCTTGGAGGAACAAGCCCTCGCACGTTCTATCGCATGCTATGGCCCGACGTGCTGAAGGGCATACGCAAAGGCGACTATGTCATTCTCGAACTCGGACATAACGACAACGGACCGCTCGACTCTGGTCGCGCCCGTTCCAGTTATAAGGGCAACGACGGCAATTCGCCGCTGTCGGATGATTCCATCACCGTCACTATTCAGGAGACGGGCAAAGTGGAGACCGTTTACACCTTCGGCGGATACACCCGCCGCTTTGTCAATGAAGTGCGTGCAAAGGGCGCTACTCCAATCCTTTTCACGCTCACTCCGCGCAACGCTTACGAGGAGGACGACACTATGCGCATACAGCGCAAACTCACATCGTTCACTCCGTGGATAAAGGCGCTTGGCAAGGAACTCAACGTGCCTGTCATCGACCTCAACGACATCTCCGCACTCAAACTTGAGAGTTACGGCAAGTGGAAGACAAACTACCACTTCTTCCGCGACAAGATTCATTCCAGTGAGTTCGGTGCACAGATGAACGCCGCATCGGCAGCCGAAGGCATTGCTGCGAGCAACGACCCTCAGTTGGCAGAACTCCGTTCGTGTATACTTGCTGACAAGATAAATCCTAAACCTCTCCCAGGCAGTGTGACAAAGGCTGACGAGGTGGACAAGGACGGAAAGAAAAAACGCAGGCCTCGTGTGTTCCTCACAGGCGACTCAACTGTGAAGAATAACGACAAGGACGAAGATGGCATGTGGGGATGGGGCAGTCAGGCCTACACCGTGTTCGACTCCACCAAGTGCGTTGTCATCAATGCCGCCAAGGCAGGGCGCAGCACACGCACATTCCTCTACGAAAAGCGTTGGGACGAGGTGTATCGTTCCGTCCAGCCAGGCGACTATGTGCTTATTCAGTTCGGGCACAACGACACGGGCCACATCGACAGCCAGAAAGAGCGTGCTGTCATCGCTACCGCAAAGGACACATGCCATGTCTACAAGATGGCATCCGACGGGCAGTATAAGGTCATCTACTCTTTCGGGTGGTATCTGAAGAAGTTCATCCAGGACGTTCGCGAGAAGGGCGGCACACCGATACTTGTCAGTCTCACTCCGCGCAATCGTTGGCATGAGGGCAAGGGCGAAACCGTAGGCGAGCTCTATCCTGTGAAGGAAAAGAAGGGCAAGATGTACATTGAGCGTCGCAATGACAACACTTATGGCATGTGGTATCGCCAAGTGGCTGAGGAGACAGGTTGTGACTTCCTCGATGTGCACAACATCTCGGCCGATGCCCTGCAGAAGATGGGCAAGGAGAAGGCTGCTGCCATGTACAACCGCGACCACACCCACACTTCGCTTGCCGGTGCACGACTCAATGCGCAGAGCGTGGCAAAGGGACTGAAGAAGATGAAATCGCCGCTCGCCAAACTCCTGAAATAGATAATGTTTTTGTGTGCGTAGAAGTAGAGTTAGGTGAAAGTATATTAACGAGGGCACGTTTGTCATTAAACGAGGGCTCATTTATTGACGAACGAGGGCTCGTTGTGAAAAGAACAAGCGGATAAAATTCTGACAGATGAGAAAACTGAAAATTACGGAGATGGGGCGCATGAGCGTCGATGAGTTTAAGGAGAGCGAGAAGATGCCCCTTGTGGTGGTGCTCGACGATGTGAGAAGCATGTATAATGTGGGTTCGGTGTTCCGAACCTCCGATGCTTTCCGCGTGGCTGCCATACACCTCTGTGGCATCACTGCGCAACCTCCTCATGCAGAGATTCACAAGACAGCGCTGGGGGCGGAGGACAGTGTGGACTGGGAGTATTTCCCATCGGCAAAGGAGTCTGTTCGCGCTCTTCAGGAGCAGGGCTTCAAGGTCTTTGCCGTGGAGCAGGCTGAAGGCAGCACCATGCTGCAAAATTTGTCGCTTGGTAATGATAATGGCAAATACGCCATCGTAATGGGCAATGAGGTCAAAGGCGTAAACCAGGAAGTGGTTGACATGTGCGACGGTTGCATCGAGATTCCGCAGTTTGGCACCAAGCACTCCCTCAACGTGTCAACCACTGCCGGCATAGTAATATGGGAGTTTGCGAAGAAAGTTCTTTTAACATAAGACCCACCCCTTACCCCTCCACAAGGGAGGGGGATAAAAAGTAAAACCAAATAATTAATTGTAAATAGCAAATTGTCAAATAGTATATAGAGTTATGGCAAAGACAAAAGATGAAGTGACACCGATGATGAAGCAGTTCTACGACTTCAAGGCAAAGCATCCCGATGCCTTGCTGCTGTTCCGTTGCGGTGACTTCTACGAGACGTATGGTGATGATGCCGTTGCGGCTGCCGACATACTTGGAATAACCCTTACCAAGCGAGGTTCGGGAGGGTCGAAAAGGGAAAACGACACCGCTATGGCTGGATTCCCTCACCATGCTCTCGATACATATCTGCCTAAACTTATCCGCGCTGGGCGGCGAGTGGCAATTTGCGACCAGCTCGAAGACCCTAAACTGACGAAGAAACTCGTGAAGCGAGGCATTACCGAACTCGTCACTCCTGGTGTGGCAATGAGCGACAACGTGCTCCACAACAAGGAGAACAACTTCCTTGCGGCGGTACACTTCGGCAAGTCGGCTTGCGGAATCTCTTTACTTGACATTTCTACCGGCGAGTTCCTTACTGCTGAGGGAACGACCGACTATATAGACAAGCTTCTCACTAATTTCGCGCCGAAGGAGGTGCTGTTTGAGCGTGGGCGCAAACCAATGTTTGAAGGCAACTTTGGAGCGCGCTTCTTCACTTTCGAACTCGAAGACTGGGTGTTCACCGAGGATACCGCCATGCACAAGCTTCTGTCGCATTTCCAGGTGAAGAACCTAAAAGGTTACGGTGTGCACCACCTGAAGAACGGACTTGTTGCCGCAGGTGCCATACTTTGCTATCTGGAGCAGACTCAGCACACCAGCATAGGCCACATACGCAACATATCACGCATAGAGGAAACCAACTATGTGCGCCTTGACAAGTTCACTATCCGCAGTCTTGAACTCCTTTCATCAATGAACGAGGGAGGAACGAGCCTGCTCGACGTGGTCGACAAGACCATCAGTCCGATGGGGGCACGCCTGTTGCGCCGCTGGATGGTGTTCCCGCTCAAGGACGTAGGCCGCATCAGCGAGCGTCAGAATGTGGTGGAACACTTCTTCCGCCAGCCCGACTTGCGCGACACTGTTGAGAGCCAGCTTCATCGCATAGGCGACCTTGAGCGTATTGCGTCAAAGGTGGCTGTGGGCAGAGTGTCGCCTCGCGAAATGGTGCAACTGAAGGTTGCTTTGCAGGCAATAGAGCCAATAAAGAACCTTTGCCTTCAGACCGACAACGCCAGTCTGCGCGCCATTGGCGAGAGCCTTGACGTGTGCGAGCAACTGCGCGACCGCATAGCACGTGAGGTGATGCCCGACCCTCCGTTCCTCGTAAACAGGGGCGGGGTCATTGCCAGCGGCGTGAATGCCGAACTCGACGACTTGCGCAGCATTGCATACTCAGGCAAGGACTACCTACTTCAGATGCAGCAGCGCGAGATAGAGGCTACGGGAATTCAGAGCCTGAAGATAGGATTCAACAATGTGTTTGGCTACTACATGGAGGTGCGCAACACATTTAAGGACAATGTGCCTGCCGAGTGGATTCGCAAGCAGACCCTTGTCAATGCGGAACGCTACATCACTCAGGAACTCAAGGAATACGAAGAAAAAATTCTCGGTGCAGAGGAGAAAATCCTTTCGCTCGAAACTCGTCTCTTCACCGAGCTTGTCACTGCTGCCGCCGACTTTATACCGGCGCTTCAAACCAACGCCCATCAGATAGCACGCCTCGACTGTCTCCTGTCCTTTGCCATTGCTGCAAAGGAATATAAGTACATCCGCCCTGTTGTGGACGAGAGCCTGACCATTGACATCCGTCAGGGGCGCCATCCGGTGATCGAACGTCAGATGCCTGTAGGCGAGCAGTACGTTGCAAACGATGTCCTCCTTGACTGCGACACACAGCAGATTATCATTCTCACAGGACCGAACATGGCGGGTAAGTCGGCACTTCTGCGACAGACGGCGCTCATCATCTTGCTTGCCCAGATAGGCTCGTTCGTCCCTGCCGACAGCGCACGCATCGGTGCGGTCGACAAGATTTTCACCCGTGTGGGAGCGAGCGATAACATTTCGCTCGGCGAATCAACCTTCATGGTCGAAATGAACGAGGCGGCAAGCATTCTGAATAACCTTTCTCCGCGTTCGCTCGTGCTCTTCGACGAACTCGGACGAGGCACATCAACCTACGACGGCATTTCAATAGCGTGGTCCATCGTGGAGTACATACATGAGAATCCGAAGGCGCACGCCCGCACACTCTTCGCTACCCATTACCACGAACTCAACGAGATGGAGAAAACCCTGCAGCGGGTGAAGAACTTCAACGTGTCAGTGCGTGAGGTGGACGGCAAGGTAATCTTCATGCGCAAACTCGTGCCAGGAGGTAGCGAACACTCCTTCGGTATCCATGTGGCACGTCTCGCCGGAATGGCATCCACTGTGGTGAAGCGAGCCGAGCAAGTCCTCTCCGAACTTGAACGTAACAACTCCGGCGAGGGTATTTCCCGCCCTAACACAGCGAGCATCTCCGCAGCCGGCAGTGCAACATCGCAGCTCAGTTTCTTCCAGCTCGACGACCCTGTGCTGTGCCAGATACGTGATGAAATCCTCAATCTTGACGTCAACAACCTCACTCCGCTCGATGCGCTCAACAAGCTCAATGACATCAAACGCATCGTAAAGGGCAAGTGAAGCAATAGTATACGAATATAAAAAGACTGACTAAAATCGTTATGATGATTAGTCAGTCTTTTTATATGAGCCTCTACTTTATAGATGAATCATATTAGAGGTTTTACTATTTCAATTCTCATACCTAAAGCCTCGATGATTCGGTAGAACATACTTGTTCCAGGTTCTATCAGACCATTCTCCACGCGAGAGATATATGACTTTGTTACATTTGTGCGAGTCGCCAATTCGCTTTGTGTTATCTTTGCTTCTTTTCTTGCTTGCAAGATAACATTACCGGCATAGAAAGCATAAGCCTTATTCTCTGCTTCCATTCTTTCCTTGCTGCCCTCTTTGCCAAATTTAGCATCAAGCACAGCATCAAAGTCAACGATTTTGTGATTGTTTGTCTTCATAATATGCCTCCTTTATTTGTAACGCCTTTTCAATCTCCTTGTTTGGAGTTTTTTGAGTCTTCTTCTGAAATCCGTTGAATAGGACAACGATATGCCCCTCATCAAATATGAAAAACACCCTATAAATATTGCTATTATATTCAGTTCTTAATTCATATAGTCCATCTCTGATTAACTTGACAAACTTAGAAGAAAGTCTTTCTTGTGTTTTTAACAAAAGTAATCCATAAAGAACCTTTTCTTGGGTCTTTTCATCCAGAGATTCCATAAATCTTTCAAAATAACCTCCGTATGTGGTGACTTTACGTTTCATGGCACAAAGGTAAAAAAAAGTTTCAATATATTGCAACTTTTGAATAGGGAAATTAGTGAGGAGCAAATAGAAAGACTGCTATTTAATTTAAGTCCCTATGATAGGCAATAATGAAATATGCTCAACAATTCCTTATGGAAGGGCAAGTAATTGACCAAATTGTCATATTTGTGTGTCTGAAAGTTATGGAATATCTCGATAGTGATGATATTTTGTAGAAAAATGTTGCTGCTTGTGGTTGTTTTTGGATTTGATTTTATATATTTGCTTACAAAATGTATGAAACCTTAAATCACAATAGACACCAATGGAAAAAATAGACAAACTTGACAAGCAGATAATGGAGATTATCTCGAGCAATGCGCGAATACCGTTTAAGGACGTTGCTGCGGAATGCGGTGTGTCGCGTGCGGCAATCCATCAGCGCGTGCAGAGATTGATTGACATGAACGTCATCATCGGTTCCGGCTATCACGTGAACCCGAAGAGTCTGGGCTATACCACTTGCACCTATGTGGGCATACGTCTTGAGAAGGGGTCAATGTATAAGCGTGTGGTTGACGAGCTGAGAGAGATTCCGGAGATTGTGGAATGTCACTACACCACAGGTCCTTACTCTATGCTTGTGAAACTTTACGCTCGTGACAACGAACAGCTTATGGATTTGCTCAACAATAAGATTCAGAGCATTCAGGGCGTTGATTCTACTGAGACTCTCATATCGCTCGACCAGAGCATCAAGAAAGAAATACCTATCTCGTTTGGCTAAATGCATTTTGAAGGATTACTTATAGGAATAAGTACATTTTTGATTATAGGGTTGTTCCATCCTGTAGTCATTAAGTGTGAGTATTATACAGGCACCCGCCTTTGGTGGGTGTTCCTTGTTTTAGGACTTGGAGGTGCTATTGGCGCGTTGTTTATCGAAGACACCTTTTGGGCGTCACTGCTTGGCGTGTTCTCTTTCTCCTCGCTCTGGACTATCAAGGAGCTCTTTGAGCAGAAGGAGCGAGTGAAAAAAGGGTGGTTCCCTAAGAATCCGAGAAGAAAGTACTGAAATCTTCGGACAGGGCACGCCCTGTCCCTACAAAGATGCAGCAATGTGACGTCTCTACTCATAAATCCTTGATTTACTTACTTCTCACCTCCTTACTCCTTAATTACTATAAATATGAAGACTGACTGGAAAGAAGAATATGAGCGTCTGACTACAGGTATGCAGGCGACTCGGAAGGACAAGCCGGTGATTGCTATCACTGGCAATTATGCTGATACGAACTGTACGCTTGCTGAGGGCTACTATCAGTCGGTGCTGCTTGCGGGCGGCATACCGCTTGTTGTTCCGCCTTATGAGGAGACGGAGAATTTGGGTGAACTGCTCGATCGTGTCGACGGACTGCTGCTTAGCGGAGGTGGCGACATCAATCCGCTTCTGCTCGGCGAGGAGCCGATTATGGAACTCCACAGTATCAACCACAAGCGCGACATGCAGGAACTCCTGCTTGCACGCCTTGCTGCCGACCGCCAGATTCCGATGCTTGGCATCTGTCGTGGCATACAGGTGATGAATGCCGCGTTGGGTGGTGAACTCTATCAGGACATTCATTCGCAGATGGAGGGCAAGCGCATAAAGCACGACCAGAATCTCAACCGTTCGTATCCGTCACACACAGTCGCGATAGAGGAAGATTCAAAACTCTTTTCGATATTCAGACAGGCAAGTCTGCCGGTCAATTCGTTCCATCATCAGGCTGTGAAGACTCCTGCTCCAGGACTGCGAGTTTCGGCCATGAGTGCTGACGGTGTCATCGAAGCCATCGAGTCGGCAGAGCATAAGGCTGTAATCGGTGTGCAGTGGCATCCGGAATGTTTCTGCCTGGCTGGCGATGATTCCATGTCGCCGCTCTTCAAATGGCTTGTAGGCGAAGCACGCTCGTTTGCCGAGGCAAAACGCTTGCATAGTCGCATTCTCACGCTTGATACGCATTGCGACACTCCGATGTTTTTCCATCTCAATCCCGATTTCGCTTCGCGCGACCCCCGCATCCTTGTCGACTTGCACAAGATGAAGGAGGGGCGGCTCGACGCTTCTATCATGGTGGCTTATCTGCAGCAGCAGGAACGTGACGACGAGTCGCTTCTCAACGCTACGGCAAAGGCCAACCGCATACTCACTCAGATTGAGGAGATGGTGGCGCGCAACGTCGTACACTGCGACATAGCTCGCACTCCTGCTGACCTCTGGCGTCTTAAGCATGAGGGCAAGAAGGCCATTATGCTCGGTGTGGAAAACGGCTATGCCATAGGCCGCGACATTAGCAATGTGGAGAAACTGCGTCAGCGTGGAGTGGTCTATATGACTCTGTGCCACAACGGCGACAACGATATATGCGATTCGGCGAAGGGCAAGGGCGAGCACGGCGGAGTGAGTCCGTTTGGCGCCGAGGTCATTCGCGAGATGAACCGCGTGGGCATGATGGTCGACCTCTCGCATGCATCCGAGAAGAGTTTCTACGATGCGCTCGACATCAGCGCCACTCCTATTGTCTGTTCCCACTCTTCGGCACGCGCCCTTTGCGATCATCCGCGCAATCTCACCGACGACCAGATGCGTGCTCTTGCCCGTAGGGGCGGAGTGATGCAGGTGACGCTCTACAACGGATTTCTGCGTACTGATGGCAAGGCGACTATCATCGATGCCATTGACCACCTCAACCATGCAGTCAGCGTGATGGGCATTGAGCATGTGGGCATCGGAAGCGACTTCGACGGCGATGGCGGAGTGCCAGGATGTGCTTCCGCTGCGGAACTTATCAACTTCACCCGTCATCTGCTCTGCCAGCGCTACAGCGAGGCGGACATCCAGCGCATTTGGGGCGGCAACTTCCTACGTGTGATGGAGCAGGTGCAGAAGATGGGGTGATTTGTGTGAGCAGCGGAGTGCGTATTGTTTAGTATACCGTTTCTTATAAAATTTTGCTGCGGTAAGAACTTTGAACTCAGCCTAAGTTCGTATAAACTCAGTCTAAGTTTGTACGTATTTAGTCTGAGTTCGTACATACTTAGCCTAAGTTTGTAGATTTTGCCGGAGCGATGTTGCGTTTTCACCATGTTCTTGTTAGTGTTTTGCCGGTGAAAACATGAAAATATGCCTTTTTGTCCTCGCAAAAAGGTAAAAGTGCTTTATTTACAATATCTTTGTGGCACGAAACCAACTTTGGAATGAAATGACTACTGACGAGAGATATATGATGCGCTGCATCGAACTGGCGCAGTGCGGAATGAAGAACGCTCAGCCTAACCCTATGGTCGGGGCGGTGGTGGTGTGCGACGGCCGCATCATTGGAGAGGGCTATCACGTGAGGTGTGGCGAGGGCCATGCCGAGGTCAATGCTTTGGCGTCGGTTAGGGATGAGGATGTGCCTCTGCTTGGGCGTTCGACCATATATGTCAGTCTGGAGCCTTGCGCCCACTACGGCAAGACTCCGCCTTGTGCTGAACTCATCATCAGGAAGGGGCTGAAAAGAGTGGTTGTGGGGTGTGTGGACCCTTTTGCGAAGGTGCAGGGCAGGGGTAT
>Ga0233374_1000178_pt1 | contig 13069 bp, 14 predicted proteins | sample ElkDunMinimDraft_FD_180688 | JGI IMG/M metagenome (GOLD analysis project Ga0233374, IMG submission 180688) | Fecal eukaryotic communites from dung pellets of Tule Elk in California, USA - Elk Dung E1 | ecosystem: Host-associated > Mammals > Digestive system > Large intestine > Fecal | place...
TCTTCAGACAGTCTTCCATGCGCCAGTCGTTAACCTTATAGCCTTCCTGCTTGAAGAAGCTTATCACGAACACGTTGAAGAACATCCAGTTGCTGCCGATAGTAGGCCCGTTGCCATAGCTGAGCATCGTAGCGGCGAGTTTGTCCTTCTGCTCCTGAGTGAGCGGATCCCAAAGCACGTTCTTTGCTGTGGAGAGCGAGATGGCCAAAGCGCCGAACTCCACGAGAGTCTGGCTCGGACCTCCGTTCTTGCCTAAAGGTTTGACATAGCTTGGGCTCTTAGGGTCGAGCAGGTTAAGGAGCTGGTGGCGGTAGTAGTCGGCCACCTTGATGCCGTTGAGAGTCAAGTCGGGGTTCTCTCTGAGGAGCGGAGCCGCAAGGAAGAGTGTGCGGCAGAATCCTTCAAGTTTAGCAGTGATGACACCGCCCTCATTACGTGGATAAGTCTTCTCAAATTGTTTAGGGAAATACATCGGGTCGTCGATGTTGCGCACATAGGTAAACGCACCTTCGAGCAAGTACTCGGCTGCGTCAATCCATCCCTGGCGGTCCAAACCAGTGTAAGGGCTCACCTTGTAGTTAGGAGCAGGGATTGTGAACGTCTGCTCAATCTTGTGAGTCGGAGTGGCCTGCGCAAAAGCCGCAACGCTTCCGATCGTCATGATGGCAAAGAGAATGCCTTTTAATGTTTTGTTCATCGTATTATGATTTAGTTGTTGATTGTTCTTTGACCCCAAAGTTACAATTTTTTCTGATTGATAGATATAAAATGCAGACTTAATAATTTCTGATGCCTGGCTTAGTCGGTGAAAACTTTTCGCCACGGCATGTTGCTTTTTGAGTAGCAATCCTTATATTTGCATCTGTGATATGTAGAATACAACAATAACTAAACAACTAAATCTATGGAAATTAAAGACAAAGTACTTGAGACTATGAAGGCAGCAGGCGAACCTTTGAATGCAGGCAAGATTGCAGAACTCAGCGGCATTGACCGCAAGGAGGTGGACAAGGCCATGAAACAACTGAAGGAAGAGGGCGCAATCGTGTCACCGGTGCGTTGCAAGTGGGCACCTGCGAACTGAACGAATTTACTCCCTTCCGCTGCATATCCGTAAGGGTGGGTAATCCTATGGATATAGCCAATATGGTGCTGTTCCTCTGCAGCGACAAGGCGGGTTTTATCACTGGCGAAACATCTGCGTCGATGGCGGCATGACCAAACAGATGATTTGCCACGGGGATTGTGGCTGGAAACTGGAGAACATTTAAAATCGGAACGGATATGAAGAGAGAAGTGAACTTCGAAGAGACGACACGTGCCGAAGCCTTTTCGCTTTGGATGACGTCTCCGATGCCGATGGTTACATTGACAAAAACATTCAATGTGACCAAGGTGCTCAGGGCAAGCAAGCGGCGTGGAATCAAATTTAACGCCCTGCTATGTTGGTGTATAGGAAAGGCTGCAGGCAACATAAAAGAGTTCTATATCCTGCCCGAAAAAGGCAAGCTCTTCGAATATGACAGCATTGCCATAAACGTAATTGTACGCAATAGCAAAGGTGGTATCAATTCTTGTGACATTGCATACACCGAAGATGCCGAGCAATTCGTCAGGGAATACAACCAACTGACAGCACAGGTTGCCATGCAGTGCAAGAGTTCTTTCCTTGAGGATAGTATGATTGTGGGGACATCGGCAATGATAGAGACGGAACTCGACAGCATTGTGAACCAATACACCGACAAGTTCTGCAACCCAATGGTCATGTGGGGCAGGTATCGCCGTAATTGGTTCAGTGTCACATTGCCCGTGTCGTTTCAGTTCCACCACGTGCAGATGGATGGCGGACACGGCGCCCGCTTTTTAGAGCAACTCCAGCAAGTCATTAATGAATTATAGGCGCTTCGAAGCCCCGCGGCGCCCGAAAACACCACCACTGCGGTAGAAACTTACCTCCATCTCGGCGGATATTTTGCGCCGCCTCGGTAGATATTTTGCAATCCCTCGGAGAAAAGTATAAATAAAACTTATATTTGTAAGAATATAACTTATATTTATATAAATAAAACTATTATTTATACAAATATTACTTTTATTTATAGTTTTCAGCGAAGGGTCGGGAAATAAGGAGCGCGGTGGCGGCGGTTTTGTACCGAGGTGGAGCGGACTTTTCAGTGCGATAGTGCTGGTTCTTAACGTAATAAGTGAATTTGGGAATCTTCATTGCCTCTCTGTGGTTGCAATGCCTTCATGCGCCAATGCCACATGTTGGTCGGTGCCTTTGCCGAACTCACGTTACTTATTATGGCACTGTATACTTGTGTAATTATGTGAATGTATAAAGCCTATATCGTACTTTATGGGTAGATATAGGCTTGAATTGTATCTTTGAATAGGTATATAATTGCAGTTATTTGTATGGCTATAATCAGAGGAATGCCGTATTTGAATTTCTTATGCAGGGTCTTGTGGTGCCATGCTTTTACACCGCACCATGCTCCAATACTTCCGCCAACAATGGCCAGTAGGAGCAAGGTGGATTCCGGAATGCGCCATTTCGCTTTTTTAGCCTTTAGTTTGTCAATGCCATAAACAATGAAGGTGATGACATTGACTATTGCCAAATACCACAATAAGCTGCTCCCCATTATTTCAGTTTCTTTCCGTCGGCAAAAGCATTGCCGACACGTTGGCCTAAACTGATATAGCCGTGATGAACAGGGTCATAGGTGATGAACTGCATCTTTTCCACATCAGGTTTGCCGTCCTCGCCGAGGTAGGCTTCATCAACAAGGATGTTGACAATCTCTGCCACGATATAGTAGCCCTCTTCGCTCTCGTCAATCTTGCGGAGAATGCGGCACTCCAGGGTCATCGGAAAATCGGTGAATACGGGAGCGTTCACGTTATCTGCCTTCGTGGCAGTCCATCCCGTCTTCTGCATCTTCTCAGGGTCGTTCTTGGCACTTACGATACCTACAAAATCCGATGCTACCATCGTGTCCTTTGTGGCGAAGGCTACCGTAAATTCTCCGCAACGGGCAAGATTCTCCGTGGTGGCATGCGCCCCCATGCTGATCATGATTTCCTTACTGTCCCATTGACCGCCCCATGCCGCATTCATGGCATTGGGAGTGCCGTCGCTGTTGTATGTGCCGATAATCAGCACCGGTTGTGGGAGTACCCACGGTTTCTGTCCAAAACTTTTCATAGGAATATCCTTAATTGCTTGTTGTTGATTACAGTTCTGCCATCTTGCGTCCAGCCTCGAATGCCTTTTGCAAGTCCTCCTCCCAGTGTTCATCGCGCCAAGCGTGCTTTGCCTCCTCGGAGAAACTGCCAAGTTCGTAATTGTCATATTTCGCTACCTGGCAAGTGTTATAGCCGATGATACGCTCAGGTTCGCCAAAGGACAAAAGTTTATTCGGGGGGCAGACAGGGGACTGTATTTTTGCAAAGAAACTAATAAAATCTGCAAAAACGCACTTATTTTAGATTTTTTAGCATATTTGCATTTCGTTGCATGGTAAAATGGTCTTTAATTTGAGCTGAAATTGCACCTGCGATTGTTATTAAATTTAGTGGTTTAGTTTAGTCCAATGTATATATAAAATAGGAGTAAACTAAACTGCCTTTATAGCCAAATCTAAGAGGTCTGTTATAGAAGTGTCTTTACACTCTTTTAAAATGAGTTTTGTCCCTCTCATTTGCAGATGTTATGTGTTTCTTTATATCCGTCTACCTTTTACTATGAGTTTTTGAGAAGTACCAAAACATACTCTTTTTGCTTCTCAAAAGAAGAGAGAAGTAGGACTTTTTCTTTTGTCCTGCAAGGATTGTTATTGGGGTAAAATGTGATTTTTATAGCCTAGAATGAAGGGATAATGTAAAAAAAAGGCTCTTTTTCGTCGGGAAAATGTGAATATAGATAATATTTGAACAGAAAGGGAGGATTTTTTTCTTTTGTTGTTCAAAATATTGCAATTGGCTATCATCTAGTGTTCCATTTTTACTCATAGAGCGTCATTTTATATTTTTTGATCAGAAATTGTTGCGAGAAACAATGTAAAAGGTTGTAAGTATACAACCATATTAAAAACATTTTGTATATTTGCACTGTATGATATACTAAATAAGGTACCCGATGAAATATCTTAATATTAAGAAGGCTTTGACTGCATGGCAAGAGTTGCAACCACTATCTGAGAAGGATAAGGATAGGCTTAGCCGTCGTTTTACTGTTGACTTCAACTATAATAGTAACCATATAGAAGGTAATACGCTGACTTATGGCCAAACGGAAATCTTGTTGTTATTCGGCAAGGTGATTGGAGAGGCAAGCGTGCGTGATGTTCAAGAAATGACAGCGAGTAATGTCGGTTTACGAATGATGACAGAAGAGGCGAAGGTAAAAGAGACACCTTTGACGCAAAACTTTATTAGAACCCTACACCAGACATTACTTCGTGAGGATTATACGGTATATCGTAATTTGCCAGGTGGAGTGCAGACAAGCTATGTGATACATGCTGGACAGTATAAAACTCGTCCTAATAGTGTGATTACACGATATGGTGACAGATTTGAATATGCTTCTCCTGAAGAAACTCCCAGTCTGATGGCAGACTTAGTGGATTGGTATAACAAGGCAGAGCAAGAAGGTAAACTTACCCCTGTAGAGTTAGCAGCATTGTTCCACTATCGTTATATACGCATTCATCCCTTTGAAGATGGTAATGGTCGTATTGCCCGACTGATGGTGAACTTTATCCTTACTCGCCACGATTATCCGATGATTGTAGTCCGTAGTCGCAAAAAGAGTGAGTACTTGGAGGCTTTACATCAAGCAGACCTCGAGGTGGGACCTGTCCCTAGCGATGGTGCTCATGCAGACATTAAAGATATTCGTCCATTCCTTAAATACTTCAATGATTTGGTCGCTACCGAGGTATACAACGACGTCTTGTTTGTGAGCGAGAAGAATGAGTATGTATGGTGGTACGATGGCGAGCGAATAGTATTCCGCACCCCGAACTATACAAAAATCCTTAACGCTATGCGCACCGAGCCAACACTCACTTTAGCTGACATGCGTGAGATTACAGGTATCAGCATCGCCGCCATTCAGAAACTGCTTGACCAACTCATTCAAAAGAAATATGTCGAGCGTGGCGAGAAGGATGGCAGCTGGAGAGTGTTTGTGACTCAGTAAGTAATATGCAGGAGAAGATGGAAGATCCAGAGTTTACCAACGATTTGCAATCTCTTTTGCGTCCAGGTATAACATTCAATGCGAGTGATGCTTGTCCGCTGATTTATGAAACCTTTATAGACAAGATGGAGGGAAAGAGAGATAGTCGATTATATATTCTCAAACGCATAAGTATAATTAAAGAGTGTATGATTATCTTTGACTGAAAAAAGAGTTAATAATGAAATGAGTAATATCGTAAATATATCAAAACATCCTTTTGCTCAGTATAGTGCAGAAGAAGAAATCGACCTTGAAGCGATTTATTATGAGCAGCAGTATTATCAAGAATTGTTGGAACTGTCAAAAAATGGAGTAAGTAGGTTTATTCTTGGCCAACGCGGTCAAGGAAAATCGGCCATAGTGCATCATTTGACTCAAGACCTAAAAAAGAGTTTTGTTCTGCCCATCCTTATTCGTAGATATGATGATTACCCAATTAAGGATAACGAAGCATATTATCTATATTCTATCATTCAAGGCATAGTATTTGCTCTTGCAGAATATTTATATGCCAATCCGAAATCAATAAAGAAGTTAAGTAGTACTCAAAAGAACGAAATAGGAGTCCTTATTGAAGCTTTCTATGACGAATGGCTTGCGGATGAATTTCTTGAAAATTCAAAGAGGATCAAAAGCGTAAGGAGGATAAATGTATTGAAATGGCTGTGGAATAAATTGGGTGTTTGTGTTGCCAACAGAACATTAAGTACGGTTACGCAGATTACTGCCCAATTGATACAAAGTTACACTGGGACTATTCCTAATTTCTCGATATCTGAGGGCGATTATTTTCAGGGGGTAAAATACAGCGAGATAAGGAAAATGCCTAAAAGTGAAATTGTAGAGATGCCAATTGTAAATCTTGTGAAGATTGTCCAAAATTTGATTACGTCTTCAAAGTCTATTGGTTACAATTCTATTGTGGTCCTTTTTGACCAAATCGACGAGGTTCGTAATATTAATTCGGACATAGAGAAGGTGGCAGATTTCATGGTGTCCCTGTTGTCTGACACTAATTTCTTGTATATGAAAGATCTTTCCATTGTTATCAGTCTATGGTCAGAAGTGAAAAACAAATTGAATAATAAAAATATTCGTTTTGATAAGTTTAAAGAGATAGATATAAGATGGCGTAACGAAGAATTAATAAAGCTTATGGATAAGAGATTACGATTTTATTCCATAGACAAGGAGCATCCTGTTACTTTATCCACGCTTATTCCAGAACAGCGATATAGAGAGATAATATTGAATTTGGCAGGTGGCTCGCCACGAGCTTTGATTACGTTAATGAGTTATATCATTAGTGAAGAACAATCAAATAATCAAATTTCAGAATTTTCAGTAGAAGCAATAACCAAGGGGTGTATGGCTTTTTGTAAGAAATATGACTATGTGTCATTGCAACCTTCACGTATAGGTAAAGGTAATGATTTAAAAGCATGGATAGTGAAAATTCTTCGTATGAGGCTTTCTTCTTTTAATGTTCAACAATATGGTGATTTCTATAATTTGACGCCCAAGACGGCAATTAAACATATTGACCAGATGATAAAGCTGAATCTAATTAAGGATGCTTTGCTTCCTTCTGAAGACGATAAGCCTGTTTATGAGGTTGTTGATCCCCGAATTTTGCATATGATTGGAAGAGGAGTGTTAGATCTTGATTAAATTGATTTGACATTCATTGGCTAATAATCTAATTGTAAGAATGAATATAACAGAACAACTCCGACAATTAATGACTCTCGACGCCAATATTAATACAACTGGCATAGAGGAGAACTTTGAACAAATCGCAAAGATGTTGTTTGAAAGTTTTGCTATCCAAAAGGGTGAGTCGACGTATCTCTTTAAAGAAATTGAGTTTTACTTCTACAACAAGAATCATCGAGATATTATCACTCATCCACGTGTGTCAAAACCATTGTGTTGGTACGTAAATGACTTTGGAGGGATTGATTTAAATTTTGCCAGTGATATTAAGCGTGAATCTAGAGCTAAAAGTAAAGGAAAGACTGTTGAAAAGTATGTTCTCGATAATAGTGCATATTTTGGTGGCATCCTCATTCGTCAACTAATAAGTGAAGATGGTTGTGAAGTTTTAAATGGACCATGGGCTTGTGCTGAATTGTTTAGGTGCTATGATGCTACTGGTGTCGACAAAGAATTTCCTGTTCTTGTGGAGCATGATAATGGTATGGTGGGCTATATTCGTGAACCTCGTATCAATCTACTTACATCCAAACAAACAGTAGAGGGTAAGGTTGATTATATTCTTGATGTATTTCATGAAGTTTCTGAGAGGAAATTTCTATATAGGGATTTTTCGAGATTTGTGGATAGACGTTATAGATATGTGCGTTGTGATACATTAATGCATGATAAAGATACAAACGTAGTCTTTTTCTCTCCTTGGTTAAAAGACAAGAAAGAAGGACATCCTGACTTTTACCAGCGTCTGAAGAATCTGCTTAATGAAATGGGAGTTGAGTCCAAAGAATTGAAATCGACAAATGATTATTGGGCACGTGACTACATGCCAATTCAGCTAGTTGAAAATGAATTCTTGAAGTATCGCTATTATCCTGATTATCTTGTGAAGAGCAAGAATAAAAAAGATATTGAGACAATTACTGATGCTACCAAAGTGTTACATGGTATGGGAATAAGTTGCCGTTCTACCAATTTGATCATAGATGGTGGTAATATGGTGCCCTGCGGTCCATATATTGTGATGACAGATAAGGTGTTTTCAGAAAACAGGAAAAAGAAAGATGATGCAGACTTTAAGGCTTTATTGGAATCAGAGCTTGGTCATCCTGTTGTCATTATTCCCTGGACTCCACATGATGACGATGTATATGGACATTCTGATGGTTTCATCAAATGGTGTGGTGATAATCGAATACTGATGGGTAATCATGGTTATTGTTATCTAGACGAAGCTGCATCCATCCGTCGGATTCTTGAAAGTTATGGTTTTGAAGTTACAGAAATTCGTTTCAAGGGCAAAGTTGATAAAACTTGTTATGATCTCAACTGGGCATATATCAATTTTCTGCAAGTTGGCAAAAACATCATAATGCCTAAATTCAACATTGAAGAAGATGCAATAGCTCAACAATATATTCAAGAAGTATTCCCCGATTGCTGTATTCGTCAAATAGAAATGGCGGAAATTGCAAAAGAAGGTGGCGCTTTACATTGTTTAAGTTGGAATGTTTATCTTCCAAAAACACATGTAAAAAGATAAATCACCACCTATGAGAAATTTTTGTCCCTCGGCTATTGTCGACTATCTCGGGGGACAGAAGGGGGGACAAAACGGGCGAAAAACTGCAAATGTCGAAGTTAAAAGTCAAAAATCTGCAAAAATAGACTTAATTATAAATGCTTGAAATGATGTGATTTACGAGCTGTATTTGCAGATAGTATGCTTTTCTTTGCAAAAATATCATTTTCCGATGCAGAAAGTGTAGATGATTATCAATCTGTCATTTAGCACTCTAAAAGGTACAACCACTCATTTTGCAAGTTATTGAGAATGTGCAAGTTAGTGATTTTCAACGCACTTTTCGCCTTGTACCTCCATTTTGGAATGTAAAAGTAAGTGTAATTTCTTGAATATCAAAACCCGAGGTACAAAAACTTGCAAAAAATCGCATTTTTTACCCCAAAATGGTACAAAATGCACCTTGTTTCCTCAATGCAGTTATTAATCATTAAATGTAAAAAATGGTCTTAACTTCTCTCCCTTTCTTTTAAATATTTCTTTAGCTTTTACAACCCTTAATTCTTGAGGAATAGAGTCATTTAAAGGTAATATTTTATTTACTATACTTTCAAAAAATACAGGATCTCGTTCGGGATTAAATATTTCATCAAATGAGTGTTCTGCGGTCATTATGAAAAATTCAGTTTTTTTCCGACCGTCGATAGTTTTTGAAAAGTCTATAGATGTATTTAACGCTTCCAAACTTTTTCTAATATCTAATATGTTATAATAGTCGGCGTAAAAGGCAGAAAAACCGATATGAGCATCACTCATTAATACTTTTCTTGTGTTGGCTATGACTGCTCTGTATGGAGCGCGTTTCTCAGGTTCTATATATGATAATATTCCACCTCCGACACATGAGGATAATACAAGTAATAGATTATTGCCCATTATAATATTTAGTTCACGAGTGTAATTAAATAATTCTTTCCAAGTTATACACTCTGTAGAACTAATGCCTATGCAATCCTCATTACCATGAGCTACTATATGCAAGGTAAATAAAGTACCCTTTGTTGTTGTCTTTATTAAATGTTGTAATAAATCTATAAATTCAGTTTTAGTTTGAACTTTATAGAAAGCTACGAAATAATTTTCACGTTCATTTTCTTTATTGCTAATATTATGAAATAACTCTTCCCCTAATTGCCGGTCGCCATAGTTTAACCATTGTATAATGACAATACCTTGCTTTGTTATTTCAAAATCATCCATATATATACTCTTTTTATATTTAAAATTATTTTGCAAAATATTTAGTCTTCAACAAGTAGGCATAAATCGAATCATGTAATGCGATTTTTCTAGACTTATTAATACATTCCAGGTCGTCTGAGTTTATTCTCCTCTTCTATTCGTTGACTCATCTCAGAATCAGGAGGGACAATCTCATACTCGAACGATTTCTCAAAAGCTAGTCTGCCAACCTTGGTCATTAGACCTCTATCTTCGAGATCCATACATCTATCCATATTAAGTTGCGTCCAATGGCTTTTGGGTCGGCGTGGCGATAGGCGTTGAGCCAGTCGGCCATCTGGCAACCGCTTGAGGGTGCTGTCTATCCAACCAAAACAAAGAGCCTCTTCCACTACTTCAATGTATGGAATCGCTGGCCACTCTGGGCGTTTACCTCGATAAGTTACCACCCAACAAAATTTCTCTTCGTTGTGGTTCTCTTCAAGCCATTGTCTAAGTTCGGATCGAGAGGATAAATGCAATAAATTGATAACCTCCATAGTATCTTGTTACATATCTGTCATCGACAAGCCCTTTTGCGACACAGTATAGTCTTTGAATTTGCCTGTGGCACGAGTAAAGACATCCACTTTCTCATTAAGAGCGATAGCATCGAAGTTATCCTCTTTTCGCTTTACCTCGATGAATACTGCCTCGTCGTTCAATTCGTTCTCGGCAACTATATCAATCTCGTTCTCACCTTTTCGATCCCACCAACTGCCGATTCGTGTGTATGCTTTGCTCTCCATAAGCACACGCTTGAAATATCGTTCAAGCATCTTGCCGCAGAAAGTCTCGTAGTCGCGGTTGATGATAGTCTTTACAGCATCGTAGTTCTCAATTTCAAGCATATAGTTATACTTGTATATGAAACGGAACCAGAATGTGAAGAAGTTGTCCTCAATTGTATAGCGAACATTCTTTGTAGAACTCTTCTCGAAAATAGGTTGGTTTTTGGTAATTACTTCATACTCCTTCTCCAATTTTGTGAGGTAGCCACCAATCTCTTTGCCGACAATCTGCTCAATCTCCGAGCGTAATGTTTTGCCACGAGCTATAGCCGAAAGAATAGAGAAATAGACTCCGTAGTCCTTGCCAAACTCCTCGATAAGTATAGCCTTGCCTTCGCCCAAGAATACAGAGTCTGCCTTGATGATATGATTAAGCATCTTTGTCTTGGTTGTCGCTCCTGCATCAACGAGCAGCTGAACATACTTTGCCACGCCACCTGTAAATGAGTATAACGCTAACAAGTCCTCGGATGTGTAGTTAGGATTATATTCCGCCATTATCTTCTTCAAGACAGCAGGTGTAAATGGCTTGATTGACATAAAACGAGTTTGGCGGTTATACAACGGTTCCTTCTTGTCCTTGAAAATTTTTGTCATCATCGAGAATATAGAACCACACACAATAAGGTTGATATGAGCCTTTGTGTGATACATATCCCAAATGCGTTGCATATCACTATACACAGACTTGTTTACCTTGAAAAACTCTTGAAACTCATCAATAAATAGTGTGATTGGACGCTCGATAGATAGTTTCATCAGATACTCGAAAATCTCAGGAAATCGCTCCGCCCTGCCCATTGTCGGGATACCCAACTTATTCTCAATCTCTTGTATATAATCCGCACACAAATCGCTCTCAGCCTTGCGTGCAACAAAGAAATAGAGTATCGGCTCATTCTCATACGCCTTCCAAACAAGCGATGTCTTACCGATACGACGACGACCTGTCACTACCGTAAACTGAGCATTACTCTTTGAGAGTTCAAGTATTTCTTTGAGTGACGCAATCTCCTCTGTTCTATCAAAAAATCTCATACGCTTCTATTTTTTAGTTCCGAAACGCGTATTTCCGAAATGGCGGTTTCGCAACTGCAAATATAATACACTTTTCTTATTCGGCAAAATTATGAGATAACTATTTGCAAAAGTAGAATAATTCAACTCGTGAGCCACACTCACGGGTTGATTTCAGATGACTACAAATTGTAACCATCTGAAAGTTTATAGCTTTTGAAAGACTTTTTACCGCACTTCTATATTTAAGAAAATCTCCTCTTTGGTCCCAAAAGTTCAACAAGGTTCTATAGATCAAATAGTTCAAGATATATTCCAATGGAGAAAAATAAGTCTATAGAAACTTCTCTGCCAGCATATTTTCTTTTTCTTTCATTAGTAAAATGGATAAATCAAACAGTTCCTTTGCTTTTACTAATAACATATCCATTAAATGTTTTATTTCAATTGTCATTGCATCAACATCATTTTTATATATTCGGATACTGGCTTCTATCAATTCTAATTCTTTATGTGTTTCTGCAACTTTTTCTTGATATTTAGCAATATCATTTTTGTTATTACTCAACTCGATAAGTCGTTGCAAGGCAGATATAATTCCTTGGTTATTTAACTTAATATGTGTTTCAGCATTATTTTGACTAATGCGCACAATGAAATTCAGTTGTACATCTAATAAATTCGATAGCAATGAGTGAGCCTCAATCCAACAATTATTATATTTTTCTTCAATTTCGGTCTTATTATTATTGGAATCAACCTCAAACACATATCTATATTGCAAATCATAAGTAAATATAAGGGACTTCTTTTTTACAATTTCTGCTTTTGATGTTGAAAGATGGTCATGATCAATAGCGACAGTTATACCAACAACATCTACTGCATTCATTAATTCTAAATTGTTCCTTAGACACTTATTGTATTCATCTAATCGTTTTTCTTTATGCTGCTGTTGCAATAGCATATATTGTTGGTTTATCGCCTTTTCGCTATTTCTATTACTATGTACTATCGCTAAAAATCCTATTATAATTGCAAATAATCCACCACAATAACTACCCCAAAAATTCAACCAAGTTTCCTTTGAAATACTTGTCTCTATTAAATTGCCATATGTTAATGCTATGTTTAGTCCATATGCAATCAAAATCCCTACTACAAATATTGTTGTTACTATTATAATATCTTTCTTCATAATAAATTAATCATAATTGATACAATACTATGACATCTACTCAGCATCAAACAAGCCCTTATCTTTCAAGAGTTTAATTTCTTTATCTGCTCAAAGTCAGATTGTAAGGGTGATATGTTGTTTTCTTCAATCATCTTGTAATTTAATTCGTTACGAATTATTATAACGTGAGTTCGATATAAGATTTTTAATTCTTATTAAAATTAACTCGTTGAAAAATAGGAAAATAGCGGCAAAAGTTGTAAATTTGAGTAGCTAACAAAATAATATACAACCCCTTACCGCTATGT
>Ga0233374_1000179_pt1 | contig 13021 bp, 12 predicted proteins | sample ElkDunMinimDraft_FD_180688 | JGI IMG/M metagenome (GOLD analysis project Ga0233374, IMG submission 180688) | Fecal eukaryotic communites from dung pellets of Tule Elk in California, USA - Elk Dung E1 | ecosystem: Host-associated > Mammals > Digestive system > Large intestine > Fecal | place...
AGCTACGTTAACACCTTTTTCTAAATCCGGATTCTTTAGGATGGCCGGAATGGCTCCAAGGTTGGCGATTTGTAACGCATATGGTACGGTTACGTTTGTAAGAGCAATGGTTGATGTTTGCGGTACAGCACCAGGCATATTAGCTACTGCATAATGGACAACACCATGCTTTACATACGTTGGATTGTCATGGGTCGTAATATGGTCAACTGTTTCAAAAATTCCACCTTGATCAATAGCGACATCCACAATTACTGAACCTGGATACATAGCTTGGACCATTTCTGTTGTAACAAGCTTTGGTGCTTTCGCTCCAGGGATGAGAACTGCTCCAATTACTAAATCGGATTCTGCTACAGCTTGAGCGATATTGTATGGATTAGACATTAACGTCGTAATTTCATTTCCGAAAATATCGTCTATTTGTCTCAATCTCTCAAGACTTAAATCGATAATTGTTACATCTGCGCCTAGTCCGATAGCGATTTTTGCGGCATTCGTACCAACAACCCCAGCACCGATGATTGTTACTTTTGACCTTTTTACCCCTGGAACTCCTCCTAATAAAATGCCCTTACCACCTTTGGACTTCTCAAGGAACTGAGCACCGATTTGTGCGGCCATTCTCCCAGCAACTTCACTCATAGGAGTTAATAATGGGAGAGTATTGTTTACCGTAACAGTCTCGTAAGCAATGGCAAGTACACCAGAATCTACTAAAGCTTGAGCGAGTTTTGGTTCAGCGGCTAAATGTAAGTAAGTGAATAAAATTAAATTAGGGCGGAAGTATTTGTATTCACTTTCTAAAGGTTCTTTTACCTTCATAATCATTTCTGCTTTTTCCCATAGCAATGAGACATCGTCAATAATTGAGGCACCTGCTGCTAAATATCCATCATTTGTAAAACCGCTACCTTCTCCAGCATCTTTCTCAATAAATACTTCATGTCCGGCTTTAATAAAAGCATGAACGCCAGCTGGTGTAAGGGCAACTCTGTTTTCATTATTTTTAATTTCTTTCGGCACACATATTCGCATATTAACTTCCTCCAAAAAAATAAATACTATGTAAATAGTATAAGTTGTATATTAATTAAGATGTTTGTGACAACTGAAAAAAATTAAAAACTACATTTGTAGATTTCTACAAATGAGCAACTGTAGGAGAAGAAAATTTGCCTATAAAATAAAATACTTGCTAAGTGCTTTTATTGTAATTTTTATATTGTTGTACTAATAGCTCTAAATAAAGCCCAATTTTATTTAATGGGTCCTTTAAGTCTAATCCAGTAATTTCAGTTATCCTCTTCATTCGATAATGAATCGTATTGACATGTACATGTAATACTTTAGCTGTACTGTATGGGTTTCCGTCATTCTCTAAATATGTATATAAAGTAGAAATGAATTTTGATTGATTTTTGAGATCATAATGATGTAGTTCTTGCAGTGCTTGCGAAGTAGTCTGAAGTGCTTTAGATTCAGAAATGAATTGGATATATTGAAAAATACCAATGGTTGAATAATTTATTAGACGATCTTTTTTATCTGAAAAAATTTGTTGTAGTGAAGAGGTATATAAAGCTTCCTGATAAGATTTTTGTGCATCTATATATTGATTGTATATTTGCCCGCATGAACCTTGGATATTTGGAATATCAAAACGCATTTCCATTTGAGATATAAATAACTCAATAAATGCTGTTAATGAGTTCACAAAGTTATTACGATCAGAGGGACCAGCTAGAATGATAAGTTTCTGACGATCACTTGTATATAAAGTGGGTTTAATTTTTTGTGTAGTACTTAACATATATGAAATATGCCTTTCAATTATTTGGTCAATTTCAGTAGGAAATGTAAAGACCACTATAGAGAATGGGGAAGGAAGAGATAAAGTTAGCTCCTCGTGTGCATCTATCATTTCATGTTGGGATTGAAAATGACCAGTTAAAAGCTTCCATAAAAATTCTTGTTTGCCTTCTTGATGACGTTTCTTTTTTGCTTTATATTGCAGTAATTGATTTTTACCTTCCTTAGCTGCAAACTGTAAAAAATCTAAATCTTTTTTTGTGAAAGGCTGATTACCTTCAAGTGCCCAAATGAAGCCAATGACATCTTTATTTTTACGGATTGAAATAGCTGCTCTTTTTCCGAATTCCACATTTTTTAAGGAAGGAATAATAATCGGATTATCTTCATTTAGGAGACTTGGCATATAGCCCTCTTTCCAAAGGCTATTAATGATTTTCTCTGGCACTCTTCTGCTAATAATTGTTTCGATTCGAACAGGGTCACTTAACTGATTGTGTATACTATAAGCTAATAATTGATGATTTGCGTCTTCTAGAGTTATAGGACAATCTAAGATTGAACTGATAAGGTCTACAAATTCCGTTAAATCACCATGAATCCCATTGAAAATCTTATTATGATTGTTCATAAAGCTCATCTCCTTTTTTTCAAAAGTCAGCCGATGTCACCATTAGGGGAAGTTTGAATTTTTAAACTATTATTTATAGTATAAATAAATTACTGTTAACAAAGTATTTATTCTTTCAAAATTGTTGAGATTTTTATTAGAGTAAAAAAGCAGACTTGAAAGTGAAATCAAGTCTGCCAAATTTTATGTTAAAAAAATAAATTTAAAATATAATAAGTGATTGCTGCAATAGTAGCTGATATTGGAAGAGTAATAACCCAAGTAATAAGCATGCGCTGTGCTGTTCCCCATTTAACCCCTTTAAGACGATGTGCTGAACCTACACCAAGGATTGATGAAGAAATAACATGCGTTGTACTAACCGGTAAACCAATTGCTGTTGCACCGAAGATGACACTTGCTCCTGTTATATCAGCAGCTACACCATTAACTGGACGAATCTTCATGATTTTCCCACCAACGGTTTTAATGATTTTCCAACCACCTACAGATGTACCAAGTCCCATTGCAAGAGCACAGGAGAATTGAACCCAAAACTCAATATCTGTTGAATCAGAATAACCATTTGCAATCAATGCCATTGTGATAATACCCATTGCTTTTTGTGCATCGTTTGTTCCATGTGTAAAAGATTGCAGAGCAGCTGTAGCAACTTGGAATAAACGGAAGCGTTTATTTGTTTTAGTTAAATTATTATTTTTAAATATCACTTTAAATATGCTGTATACGATAAAACCAACTGTGAAAGCCAGTATTGGTGAAAGAAGTAATGCTTGAAGTATTTTTAGAAAACCACTAGCATTTAAGACACCAAAACCTGAAGCCGCAATAGCTGCACCAGCAATACTACCGATAATAGCATGTGAAGATGAGCTAGGTATTCCGTAATACCACGTAATTAAGTTCCAAGCAATTCCTGAAATTAAAGCAGCTAGAATAACTAGGGATCCATTTTCTAGAACAAAAGGATCAACGATGTCTTTTGTAATCGTTTTAGCAACGCCAGTGAATGCCATGGCACCGACGAAATTCATCGTGGCAGCCAAGATAATAGCATGTCTTGGTTTCAGTGCTTTTGTGGAAACTGAAGTTGCAATCGCATTAGCTGTATCGTGAAACCCATTTATAAAGTCAAATACTAAGGCGCCAATTACAATCAGTACGGTTAAGAGTAAAATTGTATCCATTTAGATTGAGCCCCTTATGCGTTTTTCATAATTATAGTTTCAAGTGTATTAGCTACTGTTTGACAGCTATCTGCGATATTTTCAAGGTTTTCATATATTTCTTTATATTGAATAATACGAATTGGATCCTTTTCTGTTGCAAATAAATTTTTGATGCTCTGTCTTTGGATGTTATCACAAAGAGATTCGTAATCTTTGATTTTAATTGCATGCTCACGAATTTGAAGTAATTTTTTAACAGACAGCAATTCAATAGCGCGAACGATTTCATTCGTGCTGTTACGAATATGGTCGACAAACTTAAACATATACTCATCCGATTCAATGATGGAATACATTTCGAATAGTGCAGCGCAGTGTTCTAAGCCATCTATTACATCATCCATACTCATAGCTAAGTGAAGAATATCTTCACGTTCTATTTGTGTAATAAATGCGTTATTCAACTCTTGGATAACTTCGTGAACATATGAATCTCCTTTATGTTCAAAATCTTTCATTGTATCGGTGAAGACTTTTAGGTCACCTAAATTTGTAAGCTTTTGATCAGCGAAATAATCTGCTCCAGCTTTTACGTTTGTTGCAATGTCCATTAGTAAATTTGAGAACTTATCTTTTTTTGGTTTAAAAACCATTTTTCTACCCCCAAAATTGTGTATGAATAAAATGTAGATATCAATTTTTCTTTTAGAAATCTCGACTCAACCTTCATCATTTTACATATAAATCAATTCAGAATAAAGTGAAAAATATTAAATTTACAAAATCTTAATATTTAATGAATTGATATTTACAATTTTATATAGTAATGGAGATTCCTTGTTGTAAATGTGTGGAAAAGTGTAGTGTATGATGAGAATGAGGATGGTTGTTATTTGTGAAATATTATTTTAGAAGAAAATTATTTAATTAGTTATTCTGTATTTTTACCATTAAAATGGTGAAAAAAGGATATTGTTACATTTTTCACAATATTTTCAATATACACACCAAAATAATATTACCTTCTGCATTATAATGAGTGTAGATTTACATTTTTTATAAAAACTGGGAGGTGTTATGAATGAGGAAATGGTGGTTACTTATTGTTGTGATGGTACTTGTATTTACATTAGCAGCATGTCAATCTTCAGAAAAGACGAGTGAAGAAGATGGTATAACTAATTCTTCAGTAACAGTTGTTGAGAAGGATGAAGAATTAGAAAATGCGAAAGCGATGTTTCAGCCGCTTGGTGAACTTGTAATCCCTACTGATAATGAAATGACAGAAGAAAAAATTGAGTTAGGAAAGCAATTATATTTTGACTCGCGATTGTCAGGTGATAATAAACAAAGCTGTATGTCCTGCCACTCGCCGGGAGCAGGTTATGGAGATGGACTTAAAACTTTTAGCGGTTTCCAAGGACATGTCGGTAGTAGAAATAGTCCGACAATCATTAATGCCGCTTATTATAAAGAATACTTTTGGGATGGAAGAGCAGGGAGCTTAGAAGAACAAGCATTAGGTCCAATTCAGTCTGAAGTAGAAATGAATCAAGATTTAATTGAATTAGTGGAAGAATTAAATGCAGTACCACAATACGTGGAAGACTTTCAATCCGTATTTGAGGATAAAATTTCAGCTGAGAATATTGCGAAAGCGATTGCTGCTTTTGAAAGAACTCTAACAATTTCAGACACGGCATTTGACCGTTATCTGGCTGGTGATGATGATGCAATCTCAGCTGATGCGAAAGAAGGAATGAAGCTATTTGTTGGCAAAGCCTCATGTATTACATGTCATGCAGGGCCTGCGTTATCGGATGGACTTTATCATAACTTAGGTGCTGAAGGGGATGAAGGGCGACTTGCTGTGACGGATGATGAAGCGGATTTAGGAGCATTCAGAACACCACAATTACGTGGCTTGGAGCATACAGCTCCATATATGCATGATGGAAGCCTTGCAACTATTGAGGATGTTGTTGATTACTATAATGAAGGTGGAGGCACCCATACGAATAAAAGTGCTCTAATTAAAGAGTTAAATCTTACAGAAAAAGAATCAAAACAATTGGTTGAATTTCTAAAATCAATGAGTGGAGACTCTCCAGTAGTGGAAGCTCCAACTATATATTAAAGCTTATGAAAAGAGGCTATCTTAAAATTTTGAGACAGCCTCTTTCATCTATTCTATAAAGATTGCAGGTTGATCGATAAAGGGAGCGATTACTTCTAATGGTACTTCTGTGATTGGATGTACCATATTGATTTTATAGGCGTGTAATGCTTGACGTGTATAAATTGGTTTTCCTCCATAAAGAATATCACCGGCCAACGGGTGTCCAATATGACTAAAATGTACTCGAATTTGATGTGTTCGTCCAGTTTCTAATGTACATTCCACTAATGTAAGATTTTTTGTTTGATCATAGTTCAACGTTTTAAAGTGAGTGATGGCTGTTTGACCGTTTTGTGATACACGGCGACGAGTAGCGTGATGTCGGTCCCGACCAATATTCGCGTTAATAGTCCCCTTTTTTTGACGTATTCGACCATGTACAAGCGCCTTATAGGTACGTTTAATGGACCTCTCCTCGAGCATCTGTTGTAGTAAGGCAGCAACAAAAGCGTTTTTAGAGAAAATAATTGCACCTGTAGTGTCCTTATCTAAGCGGTGAATATGACGCACTTCACAAATTTCACCTTGTAAAAGTAAATGGTATGCGACTGCATTAAGTAAAGAATTGTGTTCATCTTGATTTGAAGGATGGGTGTCAAGACCTGCTGGTTTGTTCACAATTAGTAAATGCTCATCTTCATAAAGTACATTAATTTCTTTGTCCAGCGTTTTTGGAAGTGAACCATCATATTTAAATAAAGGAAGTAGTATTTTATCCCCTATTTTCAAGGGAGTGTTCCAAGGTACATGTTTTCCGTTAACGAAAACGTCTTTATTCATACGCCATGAATGAATAAGTTTTTTCGGAGCATGATAATGTTCCTTAAATAAAGCTTCTATAGAAAGTCCGTTCCAATTAGGAGGGGTATGTACTTCTAAATAGTCCCCTTTTTTCGAGGTTTGTATCATTAAAGCATTCCTTTCATGTTTCATCTGATTACTAAAAATGTAACATAAAAATGTATAGATTGTTAAATGGCACAAGTAGAAATAGCATGAATTCCTGGCTAGTTTTCGTGTTATTATGAAAGTGGGATGCTGTTTAATACGAACAAGGATATTAAGGGTGGGATTAAAATGAGAATTGCGTTTTCTGCGACTGAAGAACAAGAAAATGAAATAGAGTTGCTTTTGGCTGATCTACGAAATGAACTGTTACCGCTCTATTTCTCTAACGATGAGCTTGAGCCTTATGATAACATGCATTTACTTCAATTTGATTCAAAAAGAAATTTGTATAATGGAATAATGGCAGAAGCTGCAGCTATTATGGTGGCTTTAAGTGTAATCAATCATCTGCTTAAAGATATGTATTCTGGTCAGTTATCAGGTTCTGAAAAAGAAAAAAGGATTTTTGAACAAAATGTAGCAATTATTAATTATTATGGATTTTTCTTTCCTTTTACCTGGGATCAATTATTTAATCATAGCTTTGAAAAAGTTAAAAGTGAGGAGACACAATCATTTTTAACAATATAATAAAAAAGGCTAGTGAAAGTAGTAGGAAAAATTACTTTCGTTAGCCTTTTTTAAATTATTTAATATTCTTTTCGATGAAATCTAAATAAACTTCCATATCAGCTGAACCAGTAAACCGGTCTTTTTCTTCACCATCTTCAAAAACAACAAGTGTAGGTGTACTCTCGATATTGTAATCGTTAAAACCATCATTAAATTCCAATAAATTATATTGAGCTAGCTCAACATCCAGTTGGTTTACAGCTTCAACTACTTTTGGTGTAGCTTCTTTACAGTAAATACATTCGGGACTGTAAAAATAAACCACAGCATCTTCTTTATTATCTAATTTCTCTTCTAATTCTTCAGGTAAAATGATACTTTGGTAATTTTCGTCGTCTAATTGTTCAATGGTAGCTTGTTGTAAACGATTTTTCCCATAAGGATTGTCTTCAGATTTACTTGTATTGCTTAAATTATTCATAAAAGCAATGGCGACAAATAGAACTACAATAATAACTAAAAAAATGATCACTTTTTTCATATTAATTTTTCCCCTTTGAATTTTTCCATAATATATAACTGCAAACGAAAATGATGATAAAAGCTATTAACGCTAGGAATGGGATGGAGATAAATCCTAACCAGTTTATGTATTGTCCAGTGCAAGGTACTCTACCGCAACTTGGTGCTGTATCTGCGAGGAAAGACAGCTTTTGAAGAGCATAATGATAGGCTGAAGTTAAAATTCCTATGGCTGAAAGAATCATCGAATAAAAGCTAATTTGAAAATCTTTTTTTATTACAGCAATCCCTAAAACTACAGTGAAGGGGTACATGATAATCCGTTGGTACCAACATAATGTACAAGGCTCATACTGCCTGATTTCTGAAAAATATAAGCTGCCAAAGGTTGCGATAATCGAGACTGCCCATGCGATGAAAAGTATATTTTCTTTCTTTTTTTCCGCCAACATTCCCCTCTCCTTCCATATAAAGAAAATTATATTACAAAATTCAGAAAAATGTCCACTTTAACAATTATGATTGTAAACAATAAAAAAAGAGCGACATAATAAGTATGTCGCTCACCAAAGTCTTGATTTCGTAAATAAGCTTTGTTACAAATTGCCAAAATTCCGATGTATATGAAGGAAAAGCTACAGAAAAACTATAAAAAGGATTCGACTGCTTCGTCATGCTGCATCATCATGAAAGAAGCATGTTCAAGATATCTAAGAAGAGCATATAGGTTTTGTTGGATAACCGTGTAATCATGCTCATAGCGATATGCGTGGAGAAAATGTTCTATCTTTTTGGATAAAAATTGATCTTTAGTCCGCACCATCAGAATCAATAAATTATCCCATTCAGATCGATGAGTATAGTACAGTGCTCGATCATAATCTGTTTTGTTCATTGTATTGCCTCCTTGAGAGGAGATACTTCTATTTTGCACACATTCCAAAGAAAGTTCCCTTGCAAAACTTGGTGAAGGCCAATTTACCGTCTATTTTTATTTCCATGTTCGAGGTGTATTTGAGTGAAGGCGTTTATTCCTTTTCTGTTCATCATTTTTTTCATGTTTATATCACCCGTTAAAGCAGAGAATACTCCTTATTCCTATGAAATAATGGCAAATGATTTACATGAGTTAGAAAAACAATTTCCTGATCATATTGAAATTGGATCAATTGGAAAAAGTGAATATAATCGTGATTTATTGTATGCCAAAGTAGGGAAAGGGAATGAAAATATTTTATTGATTGGCTCACATCATGCTCGTGAGTGGATTACTAGCCAATTTTTAATAAAACTTCTGCAGTCTTATGTCCAAAGTCTTAGTACCATGAAGGATAGAGATGATTCATTTGATGTGTTAAATAAAACTTCCATTTACGTAGTTCCAATGCTAAATCCAGATGGTGTTGAAATACAGCAATTTGGTTTGAATCGTTTTAAGATAAAAGAAAAAATGGAGCTTCTAACGATGAACCACTTCAGTTTCGATTTCAAAAGATGGAAGGCGAATGGGTTAGGTGTTGATTTGAATCGGCAATATCCAGCTGGGTGGGAAGAGTTAAATAAGATTCCGGCATGGCCATCTTATAAACAGTTTCGTGGCCGAAGTCCGGCACAAGCTAAGGAGGTCCAGAATATCATGCGCTTTACAAAGAAACTTAATCCTCTCTTATCAATTTCATATCACACATCTGGACAAGAGATCTATTGGTTTTATAATAATGAGCCAATTCATATTGCTAGAGATTATGAGTTAGCTGAAAAAATTTCAAAAATAACCGGATATGAATTAGCATTTCCTCAAAAGAATGCTGTAGGTGGAGGTTTCACAGATTGGTTTATTACAGAGTTTCAGCGTCCAGGCTTTACATTGGAACTGTGTGAGGACGTTATCGAAACGAATCCACCTACTTCTTGTTTAAAAAAAGAAGCTAAAGCTAATTTAAAAGTACCAATTATGCTACTGAATGAGGTGATGAAAAAAGAATAAAAAGGGACCCTAAGGGGATATTATGATAGTATTTTTTGTGAAATTTTCTTATTTGTTGCAGCGTGTATAAAAAGGTCACTTTACAATGGAGACTTAGGTTTTATATTTTGTAGATTTTGAAATTATCTTCTAGTAAAAGCCAATTTTGTGGGAAAGATAACCCTAACTTCCAATAGCTAATTCCTCCAAGGCGTAACGTTTTAATAAGGTCGAATTTTGCTTGAATGGATCTAGCATCTTCAAACCAAACTTCATGTTGTCTACCCATTTCATCGAAATATCTAAAGAATGGTGCTTGTGCAGTAGTATCATATTGAATGATGGCATTATACCTTCTTGCAAGGGCAATTGCTTGTTGAGGGCTAACGGCTCTGGCAATTGTTCCTGGTCTGAAAGGTAACGTCCAATCGTACCCATACAAGTTCTGGCCCATTAATATTTTATTTGAAGGAATTTCGCTTATTGCATAATCTAACACGTTACCTACTTGGTTGATTGGCGATACTGCTTGTGCAGGACCTCCAGAGTACCCCCATTCATATGTCATGATGATAACGAAATCTACAGCATTTCCTTGTTCTCTATAGTTATGGGCTGTCAACCATTCGCCTACTTGTGTAGCACTTGTTTTAGGTGCTAGAGCAATCGATGTTGTTAAGCGTTGAGGGGTGAACATTTCTTTTGCCCTTTGCAAAAATCTTGTATAAGCACTACTATCTTCTGGACGTAAACGTTCAAAATCAAAATGAATCGACCCAAAGTTTAGTCTATTTGCAGTATTGAGGATATTGTTTAAGAGATTATTTTGAACTGTCATATCATTTAAGATGACTCTTGCAAGATCTGTACTAAATTCTCCATTTTCTAAATTCGTTAGCACCATCATGAGTGTAGTTCCTGTTGCATTTACGATGTCATTAAAATTATTCAATGGGGGTTCTTTTAAGGATCCGTCTCTATTTACTTCAAAGCTGAATGGAGCCATGTAGGTTAAGTATGGTGAGGCTTCCCTTGCACTATTTTGCAAAGCAGGCGAAACTGTGCTCCCTCTTGGCTCAATGTAAGCATTGCTAGCAACAAATCTTTTTGTCTGCTGTGGTGGAATATATAATCTTAACCCAACATTTAAAGGGGCATCAATTGAAATATTGTTAATTCTAGCTAGTTCTTGTGCTGAAATATCAAATTTTTGACCAATGCTATAGAGTGAATCCCCCGATTGTACCCAATAGTAGCTTCCGGTAATCGGAATGACTAAAGCTTGACCGACAACCAATTGATTAGGGGCATCTAATTGGTTGGCCTCAATGATTTCATTAGGACTTACATTATAGGCGTTCGCAATCCCATAAATCGTTTGTCCTGCTGTCACAACATGAATTTGCATACTTTTTTTCCTCCAATATATTTTTGCTAAATTGTTCTACCTAAGAAAGAATACATATGATTAGTTATAGACTTTGATATCCTAACAGCGTTAAGTTTCTCCTGAAAAATTGCCCATATTTGCCCAAGTAGTTACAATAAGTGCATAGGTTATTTTAAAAAGGATGGGATTAAACAAATGGCAAATATATTAGTACTTGGGGGTACACGTTTTTTTGGAAAGTCTCTTGTTCATCAGCTAATAAAAAAGGGAAATGATGTTACAATTGCAACAAGAGGGCAAACAACTGATACATTTGGAAATACAGTAAACAGATTGAAAATAGATCGTTTAGATCAGAACAGTATGAAAACTGCCTTACATAATCAATCATTTGACATCGTCTTTGATAATATATGCTACAGCCCAGATGAAGTGAAGGATATTGCAGAAGTTTTATCACCTAATGTGAAAAAATATGTGTTTACTTCATCGATGGCAGTTTATAAACCAAATTTAGGTTTAATTGAAACTGCCTTCAATCCTTATGTATATGAATGTCGTCAAGGAGGACGCAAAGACTTTTCATATGGTGAAGGTAAGAGATTAGCGGAAGCTGCATTTTATCAGAATACGAGTTTACCAGTCGTAGCTGTTCGTTTTCCTGTTGTACTTGGGAAAGAAGATTATACGAAACGCTTGTTTTTCTTTTGTGAAAAAATCATTAACCAAGAACCATTTACATTTACTGAAGGTGATATGAGTTTTATATTACAAGAAGAAGCGGGAGAATTTTTAGCATGGATCTGCGAAACGGAATATGAGGGCCCAATTAATGCTTGCAGTAATGGGACAATTGCAATTCCTGAAATAATTACCTATATTGAAAAATTAACTGGTAAAAAGGCTCTCTTTTCTGCTAATGGAGAAAGATCTCCTTATAATGGCTATACAGCCTGCACAGTATCAAATGAAAAAGCAACTTCTTTTGGCTTTTCATTCCGAAATGTAGAAGATTATATATATGAATTATTAGATGGATATGTAGAAGAAATGAAAGGAAAGAATAGATAAATTCATTCATACATATTAAAAAAGCTCCATCCGTTCCGAAAACAGGAAAGGATGGAGCTTTTTTTCATATTTAACGAAGTTTATTTGTCATTTTTACATGTTTTTTCATTTGTTTCATTCCATTTTTGCTACCAAACATATTATTTATTTTTTCACGTTCACGTTGGCTTGATTTTAACTCTTGATATTTTAGCTCTTTTAATAACTTTTTATAGCTGTTGAAACGCTCGATTGGTAAATAGCCAGTATCGATAGCTTCTTTGACTGCACAATATGGTTCTTTATTGTGAGAACAGTCATTAAACCGACATTTCTCTGCCAATTTTTCAATATCGGAGAACGTACTCGATAAATCCGCTCCATCCAATTGTAGCTCACGCATACCAGGGGTATCGATGATTACACCACCATTTGGTAGGGTAAATAATTGTCTGTGGGTTGTAGTATGACGGCCGCGATCATCATCCTCGCGAACTTCACTCGTTAATAATATTTTTTCACCTAATAAATGATTGATTAATGTTGATTTTCCGACTCCGGATGAACCGATACAAGCAGCTGTTACCCCATTGGTTAGATAGCTTTGGATCGTTTCAAATCCCTTACTGTCTTTGAATGAAGTTGTAACAACATCAATACCGATAGCTACAGACGCTATTTCAGCGAGCTTCAAGTTAAGATCATCGCATAGATCTGCCTTCGTCAAAATGACAATCGGTGTAGCGTTACTTTCCCAAGCAACAGCTAAGTATCGTTCAAGTCGACGTAAATTAAAATCATTGTTTAACGACATACAAATAAAGATAATATTAATATTAGT
>Ga0233374_1000180_pt1 | contig 13020 bp, 8 predicted proteins | sample ElkDunMinimDraft_FD_180688 | JGI IMG/M metagenome (GOLD analysis project Ga0233374, IMG submission 180688) | Fecal eukaryotic communites from dung pellets of Tule Elk in California, USA - Elk Dung E1 | ecosystem: Host-associated > Mammals > Digestive system > Large intestine > Fecal | place: USA...
AACAGAAGTTAAGATTAAATGAAATAAAAAGTTAGAGCTCTTTGATTTCCTCTTCAGATAATCCAGAAATCAAAGAAACATCTTCTAACGGATAACCTTTTAAAAGCATCGCTTTTGCCATTTCACGAGCTTTGTCAAAAGCTCCATCCAAAAAGCCTTCCGCTTTGCCTTTAGCTTCACCATCAAGGAAACCTTTAGCTTCTCCTTCAAGAAGACCATTAAGGAAACCTTCTTCATAATCGGCTTCAGCGATAGAAGTGTAGCCTTTGTTTTCTAAAACTTCTAAAGAGTCCATAATGGTTTCCTTTTCTTGTTGTGGCAGCGTTTCTCGTAAATATACCAAAATTTCTTCTAAAACAGAAGAATAGCTGTTTCCTTGTTTTAAAAGGGAATTCAGTTTCATCGCAATGAGATTTGTCATGGCGAGGAGTCTTGTAAGACGACGCGGCCATCTAAAATGTTTCTAGTAAAGAGAATTAAAAAAGATCTATTGATAAATCTTTCCATTCAGGATTTAATGATTCTATCAAAAAAATTTTCTTTTTTCTACTTCCAGACTTAATTTGTTTTTCTCGTTTTATCGCATCCCGAATATCCTGATAATACTCGCAATATCCTAAGTGTATGACATTGTATTTGGCTGTAAAACCGTGAAGTTTTTCTTTGTGCTCTTTTATTCGTCTTTCTAAATTATTTGTAACCCCTGTGTATAATACACCATAAGGTTTATTAAATAGAATATAAATTGCTGGTTTCATAGTTGTTTATTTTTTTAGATTGCTTCAGCTTTTCAAGCTTCGCAATGACAAGGAACTTGTTTATGAGTGTTTTTTTTGTGAGATAAGTTTGGCTTGTGAGAATAATTTATTTTTGCTTGCCAGTGTGAGTAAACTTGCAGCGTTTTTCGGTTCAGAGAAAACGGTTCTAAAGAAGTTATCGTGATGTCTTTTTTGTTTTTTCGTCATAAGCGTTTTTTTGTTTAAGGTTAAAGTTTCATATAAAAAAGGCAGAACTTTGCTTTAAAGACAAAGCAAGGTTTCTACTTGTATAAACGCTTAAGCAAATGAATTGTTATCAGAAATTTTTGCAAAAGAATGTTTACAGAACTTGTGACAGGAATTGCGATGAGATTGCTTCACTCTTTCAGAGTTCGCAATGACAAGGGACTCGTGACAAGTGCAAAAAGGTTGTCATGGCGAGGAGTCTTTTTAAAGACGACGCGGCCATCTGTTGGCGATGAGATTGCTTCACCCCGTTGGGGTTCGCAATGACAAGTTTAGGATTGTCATGGCGAGGAGGCTTTTAAGACGACGCGGCCATCTAACAACAAGTTGTCATCGCGAACGCAGTGTGGCGATCTGTTGGCAATGGGATTGCAGGCAACTTGCGATGAGATTGCTTCTGTCGTTTCACTCCATCGCGGGTGACAAGAACCGCGAGCAAGTTGTGAGCGATGATTATTTTTTACAATGGAATTCTGCTGAGTTCTGCTGTAAAATAGTAAAGAGTGGAAATTTTTTACAAACAAAAAGTCTAACCATTAAATTTGATAAAATTTTGAATATTTATTCCTCGATTTTAATTTGCTTTAGCGGAATTTACAGAAGGTTCTAGTATTCCTGTAAGTGTTGGTTATGGAACTCAGAATTACGCGTCATTTATTCCTGGAAATACATATTCCGTGACAATTACAGCTGGAAGAAATGTATTCCGTTGTACTGTTTCCCAAGCTGAATCAAGTGCTAGAGTTATTGGAGTCTTTAATAAATCACCATTAACAATACCTGCTCATAATACTCAAGCAACTATTTCTAATCCTGGTTCAGGAACAACCGTTGAGTTTGTTGTAGATGCTTCAGCCCCAACAGACCTTAAATGTGGAACTGATTGGTAAGAAACTTCTATTTAATACCCAAGACTCCCCGGTGGGGGAGCCTTTATCAACAAGAGCCTATTTTATATCATCTTTACCAGGCGCCAAATTGCAAATTGGCCGTTTTATCAAATATTGCATAGACGTCGCATGCCCCTCCAACATTTATTGCGGTCCAATTACCAATATCCACAGAAGTCGTTTTAACAGCGCCACTGCAATCTTGATATGTCACAGAATTTGTAGAACCAGACCAGTTTCCGACTTGCCAACTACCACTACCTATAGAGTATTTGTAGCAAGTAGATGCTGATATATTAAACGGAGATTTTGAAATATTGGTAGAGTTTCCTGCATTACAGGGGAAGCTAGAACCTTCTGTAAACTCTACACTACAAGTTTTAGTTTCACTAACGCCAGCAGAATTCTCTAGGGTGATATCGTAATATTTACTGTTACCATCAGTGTCATTATCAGTAAACGCACCGAGTTTTACAGAACCATTGGAAATACCAGTTCCTGTTTTGTTGATGTCTGTCCCAGTAATAGTATACTTGCACCAGTTCCCACCTTCATGGCAACCATTTACATTTTCTAAGCCAATTGTCACATTGTCCGATTTATCAATAGTGGCTTTTAGCCCAGTCTTACAATCGAATGTCGGCGGATTTATCTGCGAAGCAACTGTTTGAGAACATTTGTTTGCCGGTGAAGGCATGTTATCACATTGACATTCATATGTAAATGTTTTTGACTCAGACCAATTAAATGTTATCTCATAATTTTCAATATTATCTTTGTTATTTAGGTATTCATGTTCATAATTACCACGATATAACTTACAATTATGGCAACTAGAGGTTGCTGTTTTGCCAGTAAATGAGAATGTACTTCCATAATCTACAGTATTCGAAGATACTGAACATGAAAGAGGTGCTTTTACTTCTAACGATGGTGTGCACAATGTCATTGAATTGTTTTTCAACGTACATGTATAGGAGCCAACGGCACTTGGAACAGCGAACTGAAGGTTGTCGCAATTTCCTTCATTACGTCTACACCAAGATTTTGTACTAGATGTTCCACAAGTTAAGGTAAACTCGGCATCTGATGTTAAACCTTGAATATTTGAAACATATAGCTTTACATTGTTTTGTCCTGGCCAGAAACTTGTCGCCCCATTTTCCCACACACACGTAGCCGTTCCGCCCGCACTTTCCTTATACGTTACCTTAAATGAGCAATCATAGGAATCGGTTTTATTTGGGCTATAGATTGTCAAGGTATAATTCTTCTCTCCAGCAGAGTTTGCTCCTTTGAAAGAAACGCTACTACCATCGTAAGAACCCTTTTTGCCACCTATAACTGAACTACCATCAAGCTTAATATCATAGTAACAATCAGCATTACAGCCTTGAACGCTATAAGGGGTGACGGTTATGTCAGAACCTTGTTCTTTATCTGTTTGGTCTTCAATTTCACAAGTAACCTTAAAAGGTTCTTTATACTCCACACTAAAATTACAACTTTCAGTTACGTTATCATTAGTACGAGTCATTGAAAGAGTGTAATTTTTGGTACCTGCTTCGCTTTCTCCATCAAAGGAAATAGGGCCCGGATAATCCCCTCTAGAAACAAAATTTCCATTTTGTTTAATATCATAAGTACAGCCTCCTTCACAATTGGTTACAGTTGGTGTAATTGAAATATTAGAACTAGTTTCTTGACCAGTCAAATTGGTAAAAGCCTCACAATTCAACCCAATAGGTTCAACTTTTTTCACAACTTTAAATGTTGCTGAGCAAGGATCAAATGGATAATCGCTACTTGCACTTTTTACCGTGTAAGTATATTCACAGCCATTGTCGTTTTTGCATTCAGGTGCTGTTCCTTGAGCTGCATAGCTACGAGGACCAGTACCTTCATCAGAAATTTGTTTTGTATCATTTAAATAAATTTCATATGGACATCCTTCATTAGGACATTCATTTAATTTGAAACTAAATGTCGGGTATTTACTTCCGCTTTCAATAGTGGCATTTCCAACAATTTTAGCATCAGAACAAGTGATTTTCCCGATATCTCTTTTACCACAAGGGGTTTCTTTAGTAATGGTTCCTTGAGTAATTGAAGCCGTTATAGAATACGTTTTACCTTGGTTAGAAATGTATGGATTGTGGGAATCTTCAAAAGTAGCCTGGTTCTCGTTCCAACTATTCACTTCTGAAATTGAAAATACGCTTGAACCCTCCACGCTTCCAACAACGTTATAACTACTTACTTTATCTTTATTAGTAATATCTGCTGTTATAATCCATTTAGAAAGTTCTTTATTGTATTCTGCGTTACAATTAGAAATTCCAATCGTATTTTTACACTTAGTTGTTATGCTTTTAAGAACAACATTACCGGTTGTTTTTAATACAATAGCCGTTACATTTTCTGGGTCAAAGCCTTCAGCACCATCAGAGAATGTTTTTTCAACTTCAAAAGAGGCACTATTATTGTTCATTTTTACTGGAGTACTTTCAAAATCATCAGAGCCCCAGTTATTATTTTCACTTAATAGCCAGATTTCAACTTCAGCATTATCTGTATTTTCAAGTTCTATATTAAGTGTAGTGCCACGAAGGTTCGCTTTAGAATTAGAGGAGAATGTTGTAGATTTCTCTTCATTAGAAATACTCAGTTCGCCAGAGAATAATTCAGCATCGTCAACGCATTCTGAAATTTTTCCCGTCCAGAATAAGCCACAATGAGCTCGTTCTGTTTCAGTTTCTGTAGCCCAAGCGTATTCTTTTTCACTAGAAGGAGTGCAATAAAGCCAAGCTTTAGCTGTTTTAACTTCTTGATTTCCTTCTAAATAACCGTGAACGCCTGCCCCAGATTCGCTAAATGAATACCCTTCAAAAGGACATTCTGTAGAACCATTTTCTGAACCTGAACATGCATCTGTTCCGTTATAGTAGTAATATTTTTCAGTACAATTTTCGGAATCAAACCACCCAGAATGACCTACCCAAGGTTTTACTGTTTTTTCTGTAGGGATAATTCCATTTTCAGCAACTGCTGCAAAGGAACATTTTACAGTTGGGTAAGTGTCATGACATTCTGAAGCGTAATCTTCGCTTTTCCAACCAATGCCATAAAGTTTGAAGTTTTCATCGGCAAGGCTAAAGCCTACAAATTCATGAGCTCTGTCTCCGTAATTTGAGAAACCTTTCATATCAAAAGTAGTAGTGTATTCCGTAGGGTCCCCATAATAATTACCAGTAAATGCAGAAACAATTAGGTTCTCGGCAGAAAGCGTTGCACTCATCATTATCATATTTGAAGTAGAAACAGAGGCTTCATTGTCGCTTGAATTTCTTAAAAATTGCGAAGCACAATTGTTTCTATTTTCTGTGCAAAGTTGAGTGGCTAATTTTCCATTTTCATTTACATAAAGATTCAGCATTAGATATTCAGTGGCGGAATTATTTGAACGAAGCATAAATCCCGATTGGGAAATATTTGCGGATTTATCTCCATAACTTGAAGTAGCCTTTGGTAATTGGAATAAAGCTTTCATTGTTCCATAAATACCAGCATTTACAGTACTTAAAACTTTAACAGCAGAACCATCTTTTCCTTTTTTACCAATACTTTCTTTTATGCGAATATAATCGTAATCTTTAGAGACTTCATTTATTGAACCAGCCACTAAATGCCATTTGGCTTTGCTATACTCACCACCAGAAGTTCCAGAACAAGTCCCATCGCAATCATCTATGCAATATTCTGTTTCACCATTAGAACATTCTAAAGAATTTTCTTTAAACTCTTCAAAGAAACAATGTTTATCTTGTTCGTTAAAGTAGGCATAAATAACGGTTTCGTTGTCAGAAACTGAGAAATCGTTGTATTTGCTGCTAGTAATAGGTTCTGTTGTTGGGCAAGAGCCACTAGCACATTTCCAATAACTGAATTGTTCATTTTCTGTATTATTTTCTTTATCAATACTTAAAGAAATCGTTTCGCCATCAAAAACAGAAATAGTGCATGTTTTGTCATCATTTGGAGCATTGCCATAAGAGCAGTGACTTTCTCTGTTTCCTGCTTTGATATCAATGACTGGATTTTGGCCATCGATTTCTCCTTTAAACCCAACTTTTACACTGCGTTTTTTACGCTTAATAGACGCATTAAGTTCGTAAGTTTTATTGACTTCTAATGTAGAAAGGTCTAGAGAATTATCATCTTGAGGAATAATGATTATACATTTATCATTATTGACAGGGTTTAATTTGACTTCGCCTGTTCCACCAACAGATATTGCCCAAGAATTATTTCGAGTATTTACACCAAAATTAGTAGACGGTTCAACCCAGGTTTCTTCAATGTTACAGTCAGGCCATTCATTTAATAAATTTCCGTCCGGGCAATTTTCAGGAGAGTTTGTACAATAAGTTTTTATGTCTTCAAGAGTAGCTTCTATTCGATTAAGAGTAGCATTAGACGAAACGTGTAATTCAGCTGAATAAGGGCTTGTCAAGTTATAACCTTCGCCACTTAAAAGATTGAATACTAATGTTCCACTAGCCGCACTAGTTGTTGTTACTGTAAAGAGGGTAACTTGCGAAGAGGCGTTATTCGCAGGCAAATCAAATATGCATTTGCCATTGCCGTCATTTGTGCCACTTGCTAAGCTATAGCTCCAATTTTCTGGAGCACTTGGGCAAGAAACATTAAGTTTTATTGGCTGGTCATGAGCCGGGACATTTACTTTAACTTCATGAGAACCAGAAGCAGGCATTTCGTGAGAAGGTTCTACAAAATTGATTGCAGGGGTGCTTCTTTGGTCTTCGCCAACAACAACCCAGAATGGAACTTTATCGTGATTAGCGGCACTTGCTTCACATTTAAATTTCCCTTTGTTTAATGGTGTTCCGTCATTGTAAAGTTTACCAGAAGAAGGTATTCCCGAACAACTAACGCTGACATCTTCTTTTTGGAGAGCCGAACCATTCAATGGCAAAACATTATAATAGTCAGGAAGTTCACCATAAGGGTCTGATGGCAAATAAATAACGCGAGGTAAAACAATAAATGATGGATTTAATTCTGTTACAGCATTTGCTATTGGCAAACTTTCATTATTTTCATATTGAGATTCAAGCGTAATACCAAGTTGCGGCGCCATAGAGATGAAATATTTATCGTAACCAGTTTCTGTAAGCAAAGACTCGCTAGAACCTGAACCCGAACCACTTTCAGTCCCACCTGAAGAGCCACCGCAAGGCGAACCATCATTGTTACAAATAATCGCAGCATCTGTGAGTTCTTTTAACAATTCTAAATCATTATCTAATGAAGCATCTTCAAATCGAACTTTATGACACTTATCAGCGGGAATGTAAAGCGTTCCCGTTAAATGAATTTTACTTGTTTGAGTTATCGGGCCTTCAGAATAAATAAATACATGCTTTGCAGTACTTTGCAAATATTCTGCTCCACCAATTAGATATAAAAAGACAGAAGAACCATCTGTTGCTGAAATCATCTTATTTTGTGCGTTAATTTGCGGTTCAACAATGATTATAAACTTTCCTGATAATTCGCCTCCAACTTTATTGCTACCGCTAGAGGAATTTAACTTTACAACCAAAAAACCATTATAAAAATTATCTTTTTGAGTTTCATCTACAGATGCTTGAGCATAACATGTATTTAAATTCGACACTAAATTATCATTCCATTGGGTGATATCTTTAGCACATGCCACTTTATTTGCAAATGTTTCAAATTTTTCTTTAGCTGTAATAATAGGGTCTTTTATTTTATAAGCAGAACCATCACATCCAGGTTCCTTTTTCCAAATAAGATCACATTTTTCTTTTACAGATTCAGCACATTCTAAATCTTCTGGTTTTTCTGCAGGGAATGTTGATTGGAATTCACCTTTCACCTGGAACCATGGGCGAACGCCGCATTTGGGTTGCCATTCATTTGCTTTTGTACAATAAGGAGACGCTGTTGGGGCATTTCCATTGTAATTTAAATAACGATAACCGTCGTTAGTCTTCCCTTCAGAATTAGTATGCCAACTATCCGTAAAAGCATATTTTCCATCAAAATCGCTCTTACCATTAGTATTTGGAGTCCCTGGATAATTGACAAAGTAGGAGTTCATCCGAGTGCCTTCATCATCGCCTGGCCATATCCAATAGTTATCTTGATACCTGCCAAAAGTCACATCTGTCCAGCCATCAGGCATATAATAGATATAGTACATATTCGGTTTATTATCTTTTTTGATTTCTGGATATGGCTGGTAAGTATGTCCATTCCACCACTCAGGATTGTCACATCTTTGATTCTCTCCACTACATTTTTTGGGATGTCCACTATGCCAATTAGGAGATAGCTCACGAAAACTTCTATCACTTCTTAACTTATCATAATCACTCCATGGGTGCCCTGCCTTAATATAAATTTTTGAATTTTGATCTTTACCTAACACAATTTTATGATATGAATCATGATTATCAGCATCAGTCCATAAAGGTTTTGTTCCAGGCATCCATATGTTACCATCTACAGTAAATGGATTATTACTATTAACAGGCTTAATCCAAACATAAGCGTCATCTTCTAAACATAAATTTCCGTGAATAGATAACGGCTTATCATTTAAACTTGTATTCAAAACCCCGCCAAGGAAAACATTTCCTGCAATACTAAAATTGCCACCATTCCCTTGTGTAACATCGCCATCAAAATAAGCATTACCTGTCAATTCAGCAGATCCGGTAAATTTTCCACCAATATAAACATCCTTTCCACTAATACCCTTATTTTCTAGATCAGCGTTTCCGCCAATACATGTTAATTCACCAGCAGTAGCACCAGAACCAGACAGATCCGCATTTCCTGTAACTACCCAATTTTTTTCAATTGTTGGTGGATTATTTCCTTTTCCCCAATCTCCATTCATAATCGCAGACTGAAAGTAGGTGCTTGTTCCTGTAACTCCGCCTCCAAAATATGCATATTCAAAATCTATTTCACTTTTGGTTTTCTCTTGAGGCACCTTTACCTGATACAACCCATCTACATTGAAAATGGCTACTTCGCTATGGCGTGTATTGTTTCTAGCTTCACCGGAAGAAAGAATTTTGAGTTTGTATGTTGATTTTTCTGTGTTGACACCAACAAGCCATACATGGTAATCTTGGCCTTCGCGTTGTAATGTGCGTAATCTGTCATCTATGTTTACAGGCTTATTGCCCCCATCAATGTAAGCTTTGATTAAAGCCCCTACATTGTTTGCATGGTATGTCATCCAGGCTCTTGCGTTTTCAATACCTGCGATAGAACTCTGGTAAGCTTCTCGCTGTAACATGCGGCTAGCACTTGAACGGCCTTCGCTTGTAATCCACTTGTAAGTGGCTGTTGCAGCAATAGTTGCTATCATCATAAACAGCAACACAGTGATAAGAGAAATACCAGTTTTTGAATTTTTATAAACTTTTTGCATGGGAACCTCCTGGCCTTAATCCTTTGGTCCGTTACTTGGTGTTGGGATAATCAGGCTAATTTCAGCACTTTCTCCACCACCATTGTTTTTTCCGCCTCTATTTATTTGCAAGTCTAATTTTAAGGCTTTAACATTTTGTTTTTCTGTTATATTGGCTTCTGGGTCAAAATATGGTGTTTCGAAATCATAATTTGATGAAGGAATTTTGTTGATTTTTAAATTTTTTATAGTAATTGTCCCTTGCGAAACTAAGGGAGAATAAGCTGCAAAAGTAAATGCTAAGCAAACGTTTTCAACTTTTTCAGAAACTGAAAAGCGCATAGAGCGTTTCCCTTGCCCATTCATTTCAAGTGGTGGGAAAAAGAGAAAATCATCGATTAATTTATTTGCTCCTTTTTTAGGAATTTCTCCTGTTTCTATGTTTCTAAAACCTACCGACATGTGGTCAGTGCCAGGCACAAATAATATGCTTTTGTCATTTGTTGTTCCTGGATATGGGATTTCAAACGAAATTTCATATTCTTGGTTGGGTTCAAATTCTAGTTTGCCATAATTAGAACAAAGGTTTTTCCAAGAGTCTGTTTGTACATTTGCAGAAGAGTTATTGCGAATAGCAAATAATTGATTTAGTTTTCTATAACTTTCGTCAAGAATTTTTTCGTTAAATTGGTCGTAGTTCGAGAAAAATTGTGATAAAATAGCTCCATCACCACCTTTGTTTAATTCGCCACTTGTGTTTGAAACTAGCATAGTTACATAGTTGATATCACCCACTCTAGGGAATAACAAAAATTCTGTTTCATCATTTGGTGGAAAGTATTGTTGTTCTTCTGTATTTACTCCTGGTCTAGCGGCATGTACTTCAAACTTTTGTACACCTGTTGCCATTTCAATTCCTTCTGGTTCTTTATTGAGATCGGCACAAGGGTCATCAGCACTTAATGTTAAACCATCTTTTTTTTCAAGAATTTGACAACTTCTGTGAAGAATATTGCTTTCTACATACCATTTGATTTCTTCAACGGCATTAAAATGTCCATTTGCATCATAGCGCACACGCCGAATGGTTAGCTTATCAAAGCCGTCTTGAGTTTCAATTTTAAAAGAAGAAGAATCCTTTTTTTCTTCTACAGAATTTTCTGGGTCCATATAAACTTTATTGTAAACATCACTGAACTTGTCGTCTCCACCAGCAATTGTTTCTTCTTTGGAACTTTTTGCTCCCACTTGAGAAACATCAGATTTAAAATAAGTCGCGACGTTTTCTGCTTCTTGGGTAGCCTTGATAATGTTTTGCGTGCGAATGCGGAAACGCGTAGAATCCGTAAACGCTTGGCCTGCAATTAAAACAACAATTCCCAAGATGGCTATATAAACCATCAATTCCATCAGGGTAAAACCTTTTTTTGTATTCAAATTTTTCATCGAATGACTCCTGATACACTGATGGATTGTGTTGAGTTTTTAAAAGGCCAACTGACTTTTACATCTAATCGTTTTGCGTAAACATGGCGAGTGCTATCTTCTTCTAAAAGCATAGAAGTTGCTGTCGCTGTATAAACACTATCTGGCGAAATAGTCACTTCTGCGTTATATGTGACCGTAATGTCGTATTGAATGGCACCAGGTTGTGCCTTCCAGGTGCGTGTAATTGGGTCTAGTACTAGAGGTTTTCTTGAACCATCTTCGGCAAATAAATCAGGGTTGTTATCTGAAAGAGTGGCTAAGCCTAGAGAACCTAACGAATCAATGATATTCTGAGCGACTTCAGTTGCGCCATCTCTGCCACGAATGCGAAGTAGAGATTCACGGTTACCGCTTTGAAGATTCAAAACCGCTACATAAAGAAAACCAAGAACGGCTGCGGCTACAAGCACTTCTACTATACCAAAACCGCGTTTTAATCCAGCTGCAGGTTTTGCGCCTTTACTTGTTAACATTTCTCTTGGTTCTTTCTTGATAAAACTCATACTTCCTCCTAAAGTTCTACCCAAGAACCGTCCCCAGAATATTTGACCATTGGGGTAAATGAATTCTTTGTTTTAACTTTAGCGGCTGCTCCATAAAGGTCTTTGCCTCCATACTGGACACCAAAAAATCCTTCATAAGGAGCGGCACTCAAACCTATGCGTGGAATAAATTGAGCTCCGTTTTCTTCAAAGTTTACGCCACCTAAAATTTGTGCCGCACTCGTTTCACTTTTGGTTAAAATCTGAACCGGCGGGTCTATTAAAAGGCTATCTAAACGCGTTACTCCGCTTGAATTACTTTTTACCGTTGCGCATGTTCCTTTAAATGTCACTAATTTCTGGTCACTATCTCGACGAACGCAAAGAGTATCGTTTACACGGCGGGCTTCATTTGCTGTGCGTTCCATATACGCAGAAATATTTATTGCTGCATCTTTTATGCGATTGTTTGCCACCGCATTCTGTAAACTTGCAAAACCCGCGGCAGAAAGAATCCCTATGATAGCGACAACCGCCATCACTTCTACAAGAGTAAAGCCACTTTTTACGTTTCTATCTATTTGCATCGCAAAACCTACACCACAAAACGGGGGTATCTAAAGACACTCCTTCCGCATTAAAATAACTTTTTTTTACATAAACGCTCCATATTTCTAATAAAAGTGTCTACCAAAAGGTGTTTTTGTATACAAAAATAAGGAAAAATCACCTTTTTTTGCGAATTTTTTCCTTTTTCCGGCATTTTTGGGCGATGAAATGCCAAAAAGTGCACACGTTTTAAGCGTCTTTTGAATAAAATTTTTGCTTAAAAAGTTTTCTGAACAGAAATATGAAAAGATTTTACTTATGATAAATAATTCCTAAATTCTTGAGAACTAAGCCTTTACGAATGTACTAGATTATTTTTATGGCAAGGAGTTTTTTAAGATAACGCGGCTATCTAACAACAAGTAGTCATCGCGAACGCAGTGTGAATTGTCATGGCGAGAGGCGTTGAGCCTCGTGGCCTTCTTGGCTTTTGTCATTACGAGCGTAGCGAAGTAATCCAAAAACAAGTGTTGCTTGTGAGGAGATTGCGTCCACCACGCCACATGTGTGGCTCGTGGCAGGCTCACACTTAGGCTTCGCGGAAAAATCTTTTTACTCCATCGTGAGTGACAAGTCGCTGGCAAGAGACAAAACAAAAAAAATCCTCGCATACAATATTTTCAAAAATCAAAGTTCGCATAAAATTAAGTAGAAAAAGCGTCGGCCAAGGAAGGGGAGGTTTGGAGGGGACCGTGCGGCCTTCGCAACTCCGAGCCGGGTCCCCTCCAAAGAAAAGAATTGCACAATGAAAAACAAAATCCTTCACAAAACAATACCATTAAAAACCTCCTGCTGAAATGAACTGAACCCCGAAAGTTGTGTCCAACTTTTTGGGTAACATCAAATCAGCAGGAGGTTAGATTAAATCAAAAAGTTATAGACCTTTGATTTCTTCTTCCGATAATCCAGAAATGATTCTGATTTTATCAATAGGAATACCTTCCATAAGCATCGCTTTTGCCATTTCACGTTTAGCATCATTAATGCCCTTGATTTCTCCATCCAAAAAGCCTTCCGCTTTGCCTTTAGCTTCTCCTTCAAGAAGACCATTAAGGAAACCTTCTTCATAA
>Ga0233374_1000181_pt1 | contig 12985 bp, 11 predicted proteins | sample ElkDunMinimDraft_FD_180688 | JGI IMG/M metagenome (GOLD analysis project Ga0233374, IMG submission 180688) | Fecal eukaryotic communites from dung pellets of Tule Elk in California, USA - Elk Dung E1 | ecosystem: Host-associated > Mammals > Digestive system > Large intestine > Fecal | place...
ATTCTGCGAGTTTCAACCTTGCACGGCGCAACTGCCCACTGACGGACATATCAGCCGCCTGTCGGTATCTGAAACTTTCCATATCGGCAAGCCCCTTGCTTGTGTACCTGTTGCCAAGTGGGGTGATGTAGGTTTTCTCTACCTTGCCGCTTTGAGGGTTGAACATCATACGTCCCTCGACAGTCTGTCCGCCGCCTAATGGTGCGTTCTCGTGGTACTCACGCATTGTTGCCATACGTTCGTTGAAATCGTCCATAGACTGACGTGTACGGCGTTTCATCTGCTCAATACCTGCGCTGAAACGTATTCTATCCTGTTCTGTAAGCGGTGTTTCGCCTGTCGGGGTGGCAGGTGTTTCCACTTCGGGAACAGTAGGTGCTACCGCAGGCTGTTCGGGTTGTTGCATAGAAGATGTCAGACGGTTTTCATAGCTTTCGTAATCTCCTAAACGGAAATTGCCCTTTGATGAAACCCAATCATATAGTTCCTTGCGGCTATTCTTATCGCTCATTTTGGCACGAAAAGTTTCCTCATCGCCCAAGTCTGAGGTTGAATATCCCTTGCCCAATAGGGCAGAATAGAGTTTTTTTACTTCATCATTCATATTTACCAATCTGTTTCGTTATCATTTCTATTGTCAGAATTACCCCAACCAAGTCCACCATCTTCGTCATTTACTTCCGAAGTCATTGTTGCTGGGTCAAGTTTGGAAAGAGCCAACATCTGCGCTCTCGCATTATTAGACTTATACCAATTCTGTTTGACAAAATCTTCTTTATCGCTTGCGGACATACCATCAACGAGTTGTAATTCAGTGGGTGTAATACCATCTGCTACAAGTGTGTCATAAATACCCTGCATTGAGCCTTTCCACACGTTTTCGTAGATGCTAACTTGATTGCCGTTACCATCAGCAAAGCCGAGTTGTTTGCCACGAACACCACGTGCTGCCGTTGCTCTTGCCTGCTCACGGCGAACGGAAACATTGTCGTTGTGCTGTCGAACTTGGAAGTTGTGTGAGCGGTCAGAACGGCGTTTATCCTCTTCAAAGTTCGCCTGCCAACGTCTATCTGCTTCCGCATCACGTCCACGTCTGTACTCTTGCTCGCTTGTATAGCGTTCATCGGCGATGCGCTCACGCTCGTTGCGATGTGCAATGCTTTCGTTGTACCTGTCTCGTGCCTCTTGGTCGAGTCCGAGCTGTCGTTGCCAATTACGGTCACGGTTTGCTGCTTCTTCATCAGCTTGTCTTGCACGCATAACCATTGGCAGATATGACATCACATAATCTTTGTTATCTTTTATCAATTTGTCATATCTTACCCTTGCACGCTCGTTTGATGATTTTTTGTTGTCATACATATTCGGAGCATACTGCGAAGTAAATACAAGATTGGAAATTGCTCTAATGCCATCTCCAATAAGATTAAACAGTTGTTCTCGCTTATACTTCTTCGCTTCCGCCGCCATTTCTTCCTTTGTTTTAGGCTTGGGCAGCCACTCATCCAACAATGCTTGATAACCACCGCCAACCGAGGCAGGCGCACCTGCCGAAGATGACGGATTGCTCTTTGTTACGGGTTTAACGGTAGGAGAAGATGAAACCGGGGCGTTCTCTCCCGAATTTTGTTCTGCCCACTCCTGTGAGCCTTTCGGTGGTATGCTGCCGCCGCTTCCTCCTGCGTTCTCTCCCGAATTTTGTTCTGCCCACTCCTGTGAGTCTTTCGGTGCGTGTCCTCCGCCATCGGGAGGACTACCGCCTAAAATTTCATCTAATGTTGCCATAATGATAAAGGTTAGATTAGAACACACCTGCCACACTTGCCCCCAAGTCTGCCACGCCCTGTACTGCTTGACTGATAGCCTGTGCCTTGCCCTGCTCGATAGCGTTCAACTGCTCCACATATGCGTTGTCATTTTGTAGATAAGTCGCTTCGATGTTGTCTTTGCGTGCATCAGCATTAGCCGCAATCTGCGCAGTAGCGTCAGCAAGTGCCTCGTTGTTGGCAGCTTTCGCAGCCGCTACACTCTCATCAGTTCCACCCATCACTGCCGCCGAACCTGCTGCCGCCCGGTTGCGTTGTTTGATACTCTCTTCGGTTTGTGTCAGAATGCGTTGGGCATCGGCACGTTGAGTCGCGTCCTCATTGTACCTTTGGTCGTACCAATCTTGGTTTTTCTTCCGTTGAGCCTCAACATTCTTTTTCGCTTTTTTCATTGCCTTCGATGCGGAGATACCACCGAAGATAGCACCTCCTGCGCTTAGTGCTCCGCCGACAATGCTTCCAATAAGTCCCATACGTATGAATGAATTGTTAAAAGTTATACTTTTGATGCAAAACTAATCACATACCTTTGAGCCATCGTTTTATCTTTTTACAGTTGAATGGCAAAGGGAAAGAAAACAGGAGGAAGACAAGCAGGAACGCCCAACAAGGCATCTGCGGCAGTACGTGGGGCAATCGCAAAGATGCTCGACGACTATTTCACGTCCGAAACCTTTGTGAATGATATAGCGGAGTTGGAGCCAAAGGATAGAGTTGCGGCAATGGAGAAGTTCGCCGCTTATGTTTCGCCAAAATTACAGACAACAACCCTCGATATGACGGTAGAGAACAAAAAGACTATCGAGGATAGATTGGCAGAACTCTCTGACGATGAGGAATGATTTATCTAAACTCATCTACTTTAGATGCGGAGGTCAGCACCTCAAAGGTTAGTTCAAATACAGTTTGTTTGTAGCGGTGTCAGCAATGAACACCGCTATTCTTGTACAATTATTGTTATTTCTTCGGAAGAAATGCGGATAAATGTACAATTATTCATCATAACTGTACAAGAATGGGTAATAACTGTACATTTATGTACAAAAAAGGGGTATTTCTTCGGATTTCCTTTTCTTTTCTTTCATATATACTACGTATATATTCAATAAAAGAATTATATATATATCTACTACATCGTCTTCAACGCACGCGCACGCGCGTGTGAGAAAAAGAAATTTTGAGAGATTTTTTGAAAAGGGAGTGGGAGAAAGAGAAAAAGAAAAAGTTGCGCTCAAAAGAAAAAGAGAAAGCCCACAAAGAGAAAACTCCTTGCAGGCTTGCATCATATTCGTGGCTTCACGAAAAAGGTCAGAAACCCTTTCCTTTCTGCCGTTGGTACACCACAGTTTGGTTTTTGTCGAGATTGACGATTTTGAACATCACCATTGAGCGGTTGGGAATATCCTCGGGAAGCATAGTAACGAGCCGGGCAATAACCTCATCCACGTTGTTGAAGCCTACGTCCGTCAGTTCTGCCACGTTCTGCCCATTGTGATATGCGGCAGCATTCACCATAAAGCGATACGACAATCTGAAATGTGTGTCCTCCTGCTTCTGCTCTCTGGTCGAAGTCTTGCCGGAGAAGAATATGAAGTCAATCACTTTGTCGTTCAACTCCCACGCAGGGGAGTAGTCAATCTTTATGTATCCTCGTGTTACCTTGTGTCCGCTACTATGGTTCATCGCAAACGCCACGTCCGATATAGAGGCACGGACATCATTCTGCGCCACCGTACCCCACGTGTGCCGGAACGTATATACAGAATACCAATCCTCTTTCGGTAGTTCCATTGCCTTGCATAGTTGCTTGATGCCACTGTTAGCGTTCGCATTGAAGCTGTCCGATGTTCCCATACGTTGATAGAAGTTGAACAGGCGTTCGCTGTCTGTCGTGTCCAGGTACTTATCAAACAATGGCTGAACTATTGCAGGTACACGCATTTCCATATACGCACCATCAGAACGGCTCTTGCGTGTCTTTGCACGTTGGTAACGAATGATGCCGTTCTCATAGTCTTTCTTTCGCAGGTTATACAGGTCCACAGTGTTGATACCTGCCAAGCAAAGCACCATCATAGCAATATCACGTCCGAACTCCGTCAATGGGAACTTCATCTTGCTGTCGGGAAGAGGGAACGAGAAGAATGCCCGGCACGCTTCGGGAGTAATGGCAAGTTTCTCCGCCTTATCTGCCGCAGGGATTTCCACCTTAACCCACGGATTGGTCTTGATGCGTATAAGCCCTGTATCATAATCGTTATACTCCAACTGTGCCGCCTTGAACACCTGCCGCATACAGATAGGGTACATTTCCTTTGCCCTGTGCGTACTCTCCAATGATTTAATCCACCTGTTCACCAACTGCGATGTGAAGTGTGAGAACATCACATTCGTAGTGCCGCAGAAGCGTTCGAGATGTTGCAGTGCAAGTTGATAGTTCTTTGCGTTACGTTCCTGTCCATTATCAATCATACGTGCGATGTGCGTGCGTGCGTAGTCAGAGAAGCAAATATCATCGTTGCCACTCGTAAGGAACTCCGCAATCTCCTTTGCCGTCCAATGCTCGATGTCCTTTTGGTTAAGTCGCTCATTGTACTCCAAGATACGCTTGCTGCAATACTGCAATACAAATGGGTCTTTAATCTCGTTGTTCTTGGTGAGTTCCTTTTTCGTCACCATTTTGTCTGTCTTGATGAACGAAGATGCACGATGATGCGTTACCCGGATATACACAGGGTAGAAGCCGTCAGCCCTCGCCGTTCTCACTACTGCTTTCAATGTTGCCATATCTGTTATTCTTTATCGTTAATCATCAACTGCGTTCCAAAGTGTCTGTATCGTGTTCCAATGGATTGAGGTGCATTTTATCATAACTCGCTCACACCTCGGCAATACCATTTGTACAACACCCGTACAACACTGTTGTAAAAAACCACCAACTATTGTACAACATTTGCGTTCATTCTGCACATTTAATGCTCATTTCGCACGTACATTATTTATATAAAATAGGCGGTAAGCCCTTGATTGCGAAAAGCCTACCGCCTAAATCGTTAATAATCAAGTATCTTACTTGTTATCTTCAACAGCAGCCTGAGCAGCAGCAAGGCGTGCGATAGGCACACGGAATGGAGAACATGAAACATAGTTCAAGCCAACCTTGTGGCAGAACTTAACAGATGAAGGTTCACCACCATGCTCACCACAGATACCGCACTTGAGTTCTGGACGAACACCACGGCCCTTATTAACTGCCATCTCAACGAGCTGACCTACACCGTTCTGGTCGAGTACCTGGAATGGGTCAACCTTAAGAATCTTCTTCTCCAAGTAAACAGGGAGGAATGAAGCGATGTCGTCACGTGAGTAACCAAATGTCATCTGAGTCAAGTCGTTTGTACCGAATGAGAAGTACTCAGCACGGCTTGCGATGCGGTCAGCAGTCAATGCTGCACGTGGAATCTCAATCATTGTACCAACCTTGAACTCTACGCTCTCGCCTTCTTCTGCGAAGAGAGCAGCAGCAGTTTCACGGATAACCTTCTCCTGTGCTTCGAACTCATAGAGGATACCTGTGAGCGGAACCATGATTTCAGGATGTGGATCGAGTCCTTCCTTCTTCAACTGAACGCAAGCACCGAGGATTGCGCGAGTCTGCATTTCTGTGATTTCTGGATATGTGTTTCCAAGACGGCAGCCACGGTGACCGAGCATAGGGTTAGCCTCGCAAAGACTTTCAACGCGCTGCTGGATGTACTGAACAGTTACACCCATAGCCTTAGCCATTTCTTCCTGTCCCTTAAGATCGTGTGGAACGAACTCATGGAGAGGTGGGTCAAGGAGACGCACGTTAACTGGACATCCGTCCATAGCCTTGAAGATTCCGTAGAAGTCAGCCTTCTGGTAAGGCAACAACTTAGCAAGAGCTTTCTTGCGACCTTCTGCATCCTGAGAAAGAATCATTTCACGCATTGCAACGATCTTCTCAGCCTCGAAGAACATGTGCTCTGTACGGCAAAGACCGATACCGACAGCACCGAAGTTGCGTGCAACCTGTGCATCGTGTGGAGTGTCTGCGTTTGTGCGAACAACGAGCTTAGTGTACTTCTCGCAAAGAGCCATCAAATCTGCGAAATCACCAGAAACCTCAGCTGCCTTAGTCTCTACCTGGCCTGCATAGATTTCACCTGTTGTACCATTGATTGAAATATAATCACCTTCCTTAAGAAGAACACCGTCGATTTCAACTGTACGAGCCTTGTAGTCTACGTTCAACGCACCAGCGCCTGATACGCAGCACTTACCCATACCACGGGCAACTACGGCAGCGTGAGAAGTCATACCACCACGTGCTGTGAGGATACCTTCTGCAACAGCCATACCTGCAAGGTCTTCTGGAGAAGTCTCGATACGAACCATCACGACCTTCTTGCCATCCTCTGCCCACTTAGCAGCATCGTCAGCGAAGAATACGATCTGTCCGCAAGCTGCACCTGGAGATGCAGGGAGACCGCGTGTAAGCACCTTAGCAGAAGCCAATGCTTTCTTGTCGAATACAGGGTGGAGAAGTTCGTCGAGTTTGTTAGGCTCGCAACGCTGAAGAGCTGTCTTCTCGTCGATAAGTCCTTCGCGAAGGAGGTCCATAGCAATCTTAACCATTGCAGAACCTGTACGCTTACCGTTTCGAGTCTGAAGGAACCAAAGTTTGCCTTCCTGAACAGTGAACTCCATGTCCTGCATGTCACGATAGTGATTCTCAAGTTTGTTCTGGAGCATGTCAAGTTCCTTGTAAATTTCAGGCATAGCCTCTTCCATTGAAGGATACTTGCTTGCGCGCTCTTCTTCAGAGATGCCAGCGCGCTCAGCCCAACGCTGAGAACCAATCTTAGTAATCTGCTGAGGAGTACGGATACCTGCAACAACGTCTTCACCCTGTGCGTTGATAAGGTACTCACCGTTAAAGAGGTTTTCACCATTACCAGCGTCGCGGCTGAAGCATACACCTGTAGCAGATGTGTCACCCATGTTACCAAACACCATTGCCTGAACGTTAACAGCTGTACCCCACTCTGCTGGGATTCCTTCCATCTTTCTGTAAAGGATAGCACGCTCGTTCATCCAGCTGTCGAACACTGCACAGATAGCACCCCAAAGCTGCTCGTAAGCGTCTGTTGGGAAGTCCTTACCTGTCTGTTCCTTAACAGCAGCCTTAAACTTCTTAACGAGCTCCTGGAGGTCTTCCACCTCAAGTTCGTTGTCGAGCTTAACGCCCTTAGCTTCCTTAACTTCTTCGATGATTGCTTCGAATGGATCAATATCTTCTTTATTAACTGGCTTCATTCCAAGAACTACGTCACCATACATCTGAACAAAACGACGGTAAGAGTCCCATGCGAAACGTGGACGACCTGTCTTGCGAATCATGCCTTCAACAACTTCGTCGTTAAGACCAAGGTTGAGGATTGTGTCCATCATACCAGGCATTGAAGCACGAGCACCAGAACGTACAGAAACCAACAATGGGTTTTCCACATCACCGAACTTAGAGTTCATCAATGTCTCCACGTTCTTAACAGCGTTCAATACGTCCTCTTTCAACAATTCAACAACCTTGTCCTTTCCTACTTCGTAGTACTCGTTACAAACATCAGTTGTGATAGTGAAACCTGGAGGAACTGGAACACCAATAAGGTTCATTTCAGCCAAGTTAGCACCTTTACCACCAAGCAGATTTCTCATGTCTGCCTTTCCTTCGGCCTGTCCGTTACCGAAGGTGTAAACTCTTTTCTGACTCATAAAATTAATTAAAGTTAATATTTAAGGATATTAATCAATTTGAATGTTTATCGTTTCAATTAGCAAATTTAACTTTTAGTACAATACCAACCAAGAAAATCTACACTTTTTTACACCACCGAAATTCTCACATCCGCAAGAGGTGTGCACTATTAATCGTAAAAATTCCAACTCAAGCCAAAATGCAAGCCTCCAGGATTCATCGGATAGCCTGGAGCCCAGAAATACCGCCCGTCACTCTGGTTTGCATGATAGTACTGAACATAAAAGCGCGTACGCTTCAAATCAAAATTTACATAAGCGCTCAGCAATGGATAGTTGCCGATTTTAATTTTTCCATCTGGATTTTGATTGCAGAACTGACCTATGACAGGGGAATAGTCTGGCGCATAATATTCCGTGAAATACTTAAGATCGCCACCGAGTTCACATGCCAAAACTTTTGCTATACGAAATTTCAAGTACAAATTGTGATAAAGCGACAATTTCGGCACTGGAATCACATCTTCTTTTGTAGTTGTCTGAAAGGTTATATCATTATCCAAATGAAGAATTCCAAGTTTAAAGTCTTGTCGCAAATTAGCACTAACAACTTGCACATTATCACCACATTGAATAGGACGCACATTGTGATGAAAAACATTTTTTCCGTCAGAATTAGTATATCCGCTACCATTGTTTTGGAAATAGAGGAAATTCTTCACATTCTCCACCCCAACAGTAAGCTTTGTTCTTGTACGAGGTATTGACACCTGTCCTTCTATGCGAGTACGAAATTCGTTGTCATACTCTTTATCCCACCAAGCGTGCTTTGAGTGATAATGCCTGTAATAGAAACCTGGAGCCTTATTCTTGACATAAGCGTTAACAACCAACTGGGCTGTATCTTTCAAGAACGGGAAGTTCAATTCTCCACGCCCAACGACACTGAATGCGCCAACATCTTCTCCGGCCACTACAAATTCCGCATCAACATTATAATGAAGAGTTTTACCCTGAGCACGCACAAGCTGACCACCAACAAGCACATTGTGCTCCGAATACTTCTTCTTATTCAAATGTCTCATACTCGCGCCAACGGTATCAGGCAGTTCAAAGTTACGATACTCATAACCGATATATGCGCTCAAGCCTGCAGCCGCCCATTTATTAAAACCTTCACACAAAGACAAGCCCAAGAGATTTTTCACAGAGAAGTTCTTAGTTCTATCATTGACGGAATCACCAGGCACAAAATTTTGCAAATAATTAAATTCATTATATTCGCCTGGCATATCATACGATATAAAGCCTCGCGCCAACTTTTCCAACTTAAAAGTATGGAACACGTTTGCCACTGGCACAAACACCTCCAATGTGTCAATCGTGTCTGACGGCTCCCGCATAAATCCCATATTGTACTTATGACTGAGATAAAGCACATCGTGCTCCTGCTTATTCCAAGTACTAGTAAGCAAAGTAGGTATATCGCTCGAATTATACTTCTGAGAAAGATCTTCCGGGCGAGTGATGTATTTTTCATCCTCTATACCTCCATTTTCAGCCAACTTCATATAGTTGTGCTGATAATAGAAATGCAGATTATATCGATCGGCCGTATATGAAGCAAAAGCAGACGCATTCATATGAGAAGTGGACTGGCTATTGTAATACCCCTGTCCATACATATAATCGAAAACGGCTCCAAAATTAAAATATTTGCCGATATTACGAGCAAAAGTAACTTTCACATGATCATCACCTGTAGTTTTGTTGCCACAAGTATTATAGGCAATGTTCATAAAAGGCGACTTAGTGTTATAAAATCTGAACTGATCCGTTTCCACAAAAAACTGATCCATCGGATTAAGGAACATAAACTGATGCCCTTCCTTACGTTCCATAAAAATCCTATTGATACGAGGAGACCCCAAGTTGCCCAAATGATTAAAATGGCCATTCATACCCTCGGACAAGTTGTTGTTCTGATATTGATGGTGAAGCGTATCCACGTAGGTAGGTATTATATTTCCATACTTACCGTCAAGAGTCCACGCCCGAACATCTACAGGCACCACAATATCCTCATCCTCCTCTTCGTCATCACGATTCCAACCAACGGAATCGCCTTCCATGCCTCGCATAAAATCATCGCCCGCATTCGACTCGAGTTCACGAATAATTCGCTGAGAATAAGCCGTCGAAACCGATAAACTAAACATCAGTAGCAACATCCCAACAAAACGATTTAAAGTATTTATCTTCCCTATAATCATGAAATCTTTAAAAAAACACAAGTCTCAGCCAGCGATATTTCACACAAAACTGAGACTATAATATTAAAACAAGAATCTTAGTCCAAACTCCACTATCTTTAAAATCATTGCTCCAAAACCAACCCCCATAAACAGCATTCTCTGCTCTGGAAGCAAAAAGTACAACGCAAAGGCCGCAAGTGCACCCAGCATAAAGACCACATTAAGAGTTTTGCGAATTTTAAGGACGTTTGCCGAATTACCTTTTTTACCTCGGATTCCGCCACCGCTTTTCTTTCTTTCCTCTTCAAGTGCTTCCGCTATGATTTTATCTATATCGTCAGTCTTCATCCAATTACCGCTTTAACGAGCTATCGATTCTGCAATCTCAGCAAACAGCTGATCTTTCAAATCAATTGTCTTTACTCTAAACTTCCCGCTCATTCGCAACAAGTTTCCTTTTTTATTTATCGCTTCCTTATCGGTAATCCAATCTTCTGCAGCAATACGTTCAGGAGTTTCCGCCAAACTGTAGACATAACTGATAGTCTTGATAGTAGCTACGACCTGATTGTTTTCTATCTTCAACTCAAGTTCATAGTTCATACGACAGAAATCTTTCGAGAATGTTCTATTTGAGAATACTTGCTCCTCGTCAGCCTGGCAAACAATCAGTCCCTTCTGCTCATCAGCGACAACCACTTTCGCATTTAACAAATTCTTGTAATAGTCCTTGTCATTCCACATTCCGTGCTCAGTTTCAGGCATATAGCGCAAACTTGCCCATTGAGCCAAATTAGCAAAGACTTGTTCCTTCGTTTTGCCTGCAAAAGCTATATTCTGCGAGAATACGACCTTGCCGTCTACTTCTGGAACTGCGCCAGCCATATACGCTGACATTTCCTTGTTCATTTTCATTGGTTTCTTAGCAAAAAGTCCTTTGCTCTGAGCATCGGCCATAAGAGGCAATGCCAAAACCATCAAGGCTAATATTACTTTCTTCATAAAATTACGAGTATCAAATTAAACGTTCATTTCAAAGCGTCATATACGCCCTGTACCTTATATTGTGCAAAAATAGCAAAAAGAATCAAGATAGACACCCTACTGCTCCATCTTTTCACGTTTTTTGTATTTTAAAGCCACAGCCCAACAAATCCACCGAATAGCAATCATAGCAAACTGCACGCCCCCCGAAACCTTCTTTCTGAAATATCAAACCTTCATTAAGGTATCGCCCTCCATTCTCTGTCGAAATTCCGAAATCAAAGTACTCACGATCTGCAAAAACACTTGCCACAAGATGATGTATCAGAAAATCCAAAGCCCCTTTGCGCTTACCTTCCTCGCTCGAAGCCATATATTGAGTATGAACGGTCTTGCCCATATCGAAAACAAGACTTCCCGCCACAATTTGATTGTTGTTGTTTTTCACAACAAAGAGACGTATGTTTTGAGGAAAACGAGACTTCAAGGCATTAAGTTCCGAGGACGTATGAACAGGGGCAACCCCATGATTACTGACGAGCACGTTGTTTAACAGGTCCCAAAACGGAAGAAATTCACTTGACTCACTTATCACAAGCCCTTCTTTCTGCGCTTTTTTCACACACTGCAATCTGCCAGTCGACATTTGCAACCGCCCCTGCAATTGAATCGCCGAAGATACGCCCCTCGACTCAAGCACCGCGCCCATCCTAAACAAAGCATATAGATCCTCCTGAGCTGGATAGGAACAATATATATAAGGAATCGGCTTGTAAAGCCATCTCTCAGCTCCATACTCCTCCTTAAAATAGCCTGCAGAAAGACTGAATATTTCCATAACTTGAACCATAGTGATTTTTTCCGACATCAGCACACCGCCATATGTCAATCCACCATGAGAAACAATCTGCTTCCTTTCACGGTCCACATTAGCAGGCAAACAAGCCAAAATCCGCCCCTTATCCTCAAACACCAGCGAACAATCCTCAAACCTATCCGAATGGTAGTCCATAAAGTCGCGATCGAACAAGAATGTTGCGTTTTTCGACTCCGCCACAAACTTATTCCACTCCTGTTTAAACAAAGCGCTATAGGGTTTAAGAATCATCCGAATTTCCGCTTAAAGATTTCATAATCATGAATATAACCGCTAGCATCATACTCCTGCGAGGCCAAAACCACACAAACCGCATCTTTGGAAAAGTTTTTCAAATTACACCAAACCTTAGGCGGAATAAGAATGCCCCTATTAGGACAATCCATGTGAATAATTTCTGCGACTTTACCATCATCAACTTCTATATCGAAACTACCGGAAACAGGGAAGACGACTTCAGCGCAACTCATATGAGCATGACTACCACGAGTCTGCCCCTCCTTAACTCCATAAATCCAAAAGACCCTCTTCACGTCGAATACAAACGAAGCACTTTCCACGAAACATAGCGCTCCGCGCTCGTCGATGACACAAGGCACATCTACCATCCGAACCGTATCAGAGATTACATCACACATGTCGTTCTGCATAGCATTACATTTTACCGCAAAGTTAAAACTTTTTTTCGTAAAAGTTTGCAAGAGAAAAAAAATACATATACCTTTGCACCGCATTTGAGAAAGGCAGGACGCTCACGAGCGCTTAATCTTCGAAATAATGCTCCGAAAATCAGATCAGGAAGGATGGGTGAGTGGCTGAAACCACCAGTTTGCTAAACTGACGTACGGGTAACCGTACCGGGGGTTCGAATCCCCCTCCTTCCGCTCTGTTTTTTTTGTTTTAAGCGGCGCTTTCGTCTAGCGGCTAGGACACATGCCTCTCACGCATGGAACACGGGTTCGATTCCCGTAGGCGCTACAAAACAACTTAACGAACAGACCACGGCGCTTTCGTCTAGCGGCTAGGACACATGCCTCTCACGCATGGAACACGGGTTCGATTCCCGTAGGCGCTACAAAACAACTTGATGAACAGACAATTAACAATCACAGAAAAGTTAATTGCCTGTTTTTTTATTTGATAAACCAACCATAACACAGCAAACGAATATGCACACAAGAGAAGAAAAACTCGAAGCATTCGGACGTCTACTCGACGTGCTCGACACCCTCAGAGAGAAATGCCCATGGGATAGGAAGCAGACC
>Ga0233374_1000185_pt1 | contig 12678 bp, 11 predicted proteins | sample ElkDunMinimDraft_FD_180688 | JGI IMG/M metagenome (GOLD analysis project Ga0233374, IMG submission 180688) | Fecal eukaryotic communites from dung pellets of Tule Elk in California, USA - Elk Dung E1 | ecosystem: Host-associated > Mammals > Digestive system > Large intestine > Fecal | place...
TATGAAAATTTTCATAAAACAACAATGAAATATAACAAAGCCTAGATTTAAAAACGCAGAGACCTATCAGAAGGTCCCTGCGCTCACAACTTGTTATTTTTTATCTTTCTCAAAGAATAAAATTAATGACGGCAATAGCATACCACGGACTAAGAATGTATCCATTAATATCCCAATAGCAACGATGAAGCCGAAGACGAATAAATCAGCAATCGGCATTGTCATTAGTGCAGCAAATGTAGCTGCTAAGATTAACCCAGCGGAAGATATGACACCACCAGTATTGCGAATAGCAATTTCTAAAGCCTCTTTCACCTTATGTTTCTTACGTTCCTCTAAGAATCTTGACACTAGAATAATGTTATAATCAATTCCCAGTGCCACTAAGAAAATAAACGCATATACCGGCACACGAGTACTCACAGCATCATAGCCGAACAGCACATCTACAAGGAAAATACCTAATCCTAATGCCGACAAAAACGAAATTAAGATTGTTGCCATCATATAGATTGGCATTTTAAACGATCTCGTTAACACGTATAACAACACCAATATAAGGACTGTTTCCATTAGGACAATTTTCCATATATCACTGTTATTCACTTCACGCTCATCAATAAGCTTTGGTGTTATGCCGCTATAGAATAATTCACCTGCGACACCTGAATCTTTAAGTAATTCACTACTGTTATTGCTAAGTTCTTCAATTAAATCAATCGCTTCAACTGAGTAAGGATTTAAAGCAAGCGACATACTGTAACTAACTGCTTTTGCATCCTCTGATGTATTCGTCAATCGAACAGAAGCTACATCATTTTGCTCGGCAAGCGTTGCTCTTAACATTTCGATATTTTCTTCAGTTAACGCGTTGTCACTTTCAAATAAAATTGATGTTGGCGCTAATGCACCCTTATCAAATTCTGCTTCAACAATTTCATAGCCCTCACGAGAAGGAAGATCTTTTGGGAATGACTTTACTTGGTCAAACTCATAGTCTAAATTAAATACATTTAATGCTGTCACAACCATAATAATTGCGACAATTCCACCCGAAAGACCAGGCTTATTCACTACAAATTTGGCAACAGGTCCCCAAATACCATGCTTGACTTCTTTTGCTTCTCCATATTTCGGCACTTTAGGCCAGAATGCTTTTCGACCGAACAAAGCAAATAAAGCTGGAACAAGTGTAATCGATGCCAACATAATAATGAACATCGCTGTTCCGAAAATCGGAGCAAAGTTTTGATAGTCACGGAAATCTGCAAAGAACAAGACTAACATAGCAGCTAATACTGTGCCACCTGCAAGAAATACCGGTTCACCTGATGCACGCATTGCATACTTCATCGCGTCAAATTTATTTTCATAATGATTCAATTCCTCACGGAAGCGAGAGAAAATAAATAGTGAATAGTCAATAACTGCCGCGAACAACAAAATACTCATAATCGACGTTGTGGAGTTATTGATTTCAAGTCCACCAGCCCCCATTAAAGCAACGGTTTGGTTAACAACCTGGTAAACAATCACTGTTGCAAGCAACGGAATTATCGCTAACAAAGGTGAACGATAAATAACGATTAATAGTACTAAAATAATAACTACTGTTGCTGCTAACAGGACAAAATCAGCTTCTTCAAATAACTTTAGTGTATCGCCGGCAATCCCTGCGGGACCAGTTATACGGAATGTTGTATCTTCCATTCCTTTCGCTGCTTTATTTCCGACTTTAGCAACCGTTTCAATTGTGTCACCAATTCCACGGTTGTCCAATTTCGGATCCAAGTTTATTGGAATAATAATCGTAGATTGCTCCTCGGATTTAAATGCTTCTATTACTTGAGGTGGTAATTGGGAAATATCAATTATTTCATCCACACCTTCTATATCAGCAGCAATAATGGCATTTAATATCTCCTTAGCTTCCTCGACATTAACTTCCCCATCTTCATTATGGAAAACGAGAATTCCTGGTGTTCCTTGATCATTTGGGAAGTACTCTTCTAGCTTTTCACTTGCAATAATGGATTGTGCATCTTCAGGCAACGACTGGAAGTTCGTAACCTTATAATCCCCTAGCTTAGGACCTGCAGTCAACCCAATCATAAGAACAAGCCATAAAGTAATGGTAATCCACATTCCCCGTTTTGTTGATACCCAATCGGTAATTGGATGTAATAATGACTTCATAATATCCTCCTAAAATACAAGAATCTTTTTCTATTTAGACTCTGTTATATGATACTGCTGATTTCCGTTGCAGACAGACGCTTTCCGCTCAAGCCGAAGCCAAGCCTCTTCGTCATTTGCACTCCTGCGGCGTCTCGGCTTTCACGCTTCTCTCGCGCTGGAGTCGCCGTCCTCCGCTCCAATCAATATAAAAATTATTAAGAAACAACAATAAAATTTAACAGAGCCTCTATTCAAAATAGAATGACTCTTTCTTTATTCTCTTATTATACTACTCTATTCTTATATTTCTAAATAAACTGAAACTAAACTTCTTATTTAAGATTCTAACATAGCTAATAAAAAATAATAGATGTTTAAGATAGCCATTCAATTCAAATATTAGGTATTAGGAAATAAAATTGCTAAACTATAAATACATTTGATTTTCAAATATTTATAAAGGAGATGATCGTCCTGACTACTATAAATCTTCACCAAATCCCAATTTCTGTTTTAGATTTATCCCCTATTATTCTAGGTGGTAGTGCTCAAGAATCATTTCGAAATACTCTTGATTTAGCACAACATGTTGAAAAGTGGAAATACAATAGATTTTGGTTGGCTGAACATCATGGAATGCCAGGTATCGCAAGTTCCGCTACTTCCATAGTAATAAACCATGTAGCAGCCGGAACATCAACCATCCGTGTAGGTTCAGGTGGCATTATGTTACCAAACCATGCCCCACTAGTCATCGCTGAACAATTCGGCACATTGGAATCTCTTCATCCAGGAAGAATCGATTTAGGGCTTGGACGTGCACCAGGAACTGATCACGTTACGACTAGAGCATTAAGAAGAGACACACGCAGTGGAGCTCATGATTTTCCTGAGCAACTGGCAGAATTACAATCTTACTTCGAGTCTGCTTCTGCTATGAAAAAAGTACGTGCAATCCCTGGTGAAGGCTTACATATTCCCATTTGGTTATTAGGTTCAAGTGGGTACAGTGCGCAGCTAGCTGGTGAATGGGGCTTACCTTTTTCTTTTGCCCATCATTTTTCACCAGAACATACATTACCTGCCCTTCGCTTATACCGAAGTCATTTCAAACCATCAGATGTGCTAGATAAACCATATGCTATGGTCTGTTTGAATGTGGTAGCAGCAGAAACAGATGAAGAAGCAAAGAAACTTGCAACATCTATGCAAATACAGTTTTTAAAATTAATACGAAACCAGCCTGGTCCACTCGAACCTCCAGTAGATAACATGGATCACCTATGGACTTCAATGGAGAAAAATGTAGTAGAGGAACGAATTGGTTCCTCTATTATCGGAAGTAAAAAAACCGTTCAAGAGAAGCTTATTCGATTTCTACACGAAACAGAGGCTGACGAATTAATGATTAATGCACAAATTTACGACCATCAAAAACGTCTTCGCTCATATGAAATCGTTGCTGAAATTGCTGGAATGAAATAAACGATAGGGTAACGAATCTCCCACCTAAGATTCGTTACCCTATATCATTAATATTATGCTATCGCCTTCGTTACAAGTCCCGCTCTTGTCAAAAATGCTTGTATTTCCCAATTTCATTCTCATTCACTGTTATATGTAATTCCGCTATTTTAAATCCGTCTCTTAAGAGCTATCCCCTTTGTTCTTCTATGTATTTATGTATAATTAGTTCCCTAAATTCAGGATGAAATTGCACACCCCACATATGATCATCCAATACAAAAGCGGATCGATTGCTATGTTCTAATTGCTCATTGTCTAACAATAGAACAAAGAAATAGTCCAAGACTAATTTTGGGAATAATTCAGGGGAGAAGAGCCTTGGATTTTTATTTTCTCTTTCTATAAATGCGTACATTTTTTGGGATATCCCATGTCATGAGTAATTCTGTCTCCTTTATTCTATCCAAATTGTAAGATGAACCTGCTAATAAATCAGCATCAACATAAGCAGGGTGTGTCATCACTTCTATTACCTGTCCGTCTTTTGCTTTTTCGACAATTCCGTATAGAAGTTCATGGCTAATTCCCTTTCCGAAAAAATCCCCAACAAACACATCTGAGAACGGTCTGATACTTCCCATATTAGGGAATATACGTACAGGTAATGAAAATTCCTTCGCCAACTTTTGAATAACCAGTCGAAGTTTTTCATAAAAATGAACATGATGATGACTGTCCAAATGTGTAGGAGTTAAACCATAAGCAAAAAATGACTCGATTTGTTTTCGCCATTCTTTCTCCACTTGTCTAATATCGATTTCTGCTTCGAAAAGTACTTTAGGATTCTTATAAAAACGCCCTTTTTCATCCACCAAAGTGTTTACTTCGTGAACTTCAGATAAGGGTTTCCCACATGTAAGCACCAAATGTATGCCTACTCCTAATTCCTTATGTTGTTTCGCTATTTCTACCGCATGTTCTGTCCCTTCCATATTCATCATCATGGTCGCTGAAGTCACAATTCCTTTTTTAAAAGTTTCCAAAATGCCGTAGTTGGTCCCTCTACTGTAACCAAAATCATCTGCATTAAATATCAGTGTAATCATGAATAAATCATCCCTTACCAAAAAGGGAGCTCAATAAGCTCCCTCAATTTTTATCTTATTTAAAGAAATTCGGTAAATATTCTTTGTGAGCTTCTAGCATTTCGTCAAGAATCTTCTTTCCAATGGTATCGGAAGGAACCAGCGGATTGATTGTCATCGCTAACAATGCCGTATTATAATTACCTGTCACTGCCGCCTCAGCCGCTATCCTCTCAAACGACTTGATTTGTTGAACTAAACCTCTAACCGCAACCGGCAAATCACCTTGAACAATCGGTTTCGGACCTTCTTTTGTAATAATGCAACTTACTTCTACTGCTGAATCATGGTCTATGCTAGCAATTGATCCATTGTTTATAGTGTTAACAGGTTGAATATCTCGTTTGTCATTGTAAATCGAAGAAATCAAACGAACAGCTGCATCACTATAATAAGCCCCGCCACGTTGTGCCAATTGAGGCGGTTTGATGGCTAAATTCGGGTCTTTATATAGTTCGAACAGCTCATCTTCCAATGCTTTCACTACTTCTGCACGAGTTGTACCTTCTTCATAGTTTTTCAACTCTTTCGCCAACATCTCAGTAGTTTTGTAATAATACAAGTGATACGGACATGTTAACACGCCCAATGCTTGAATGAATTCTGGTTCAAAACCTGCCCCTTGTATATTTTTTACGAAACTTGTATTCTCTGGATTTGTTAATAATTCAATGACTCTTTCCTTAACACTGACACCGTCTAAATAGACATCCAAGCCATAGACCATATGATTTAATCCTGCAAAATCAATCCGAATCCTTGAATAGTCTACATCCAATAACTTTGCTACACCCATCTCGATACCGATGGGTACATTGCACAAACCCACAAACTTTTTAAAATCCGTATAACGAAGTACAGCCTCCGTTACCATACCTGCTGGATTTGCGAAGTTAATCAACCACGCATCCGGACACAATTCTTTAATGTCATCAATGATATCCAAGATGACAGGAATTGTTCTTAATCCTTTAAACAAACCGCCAGGACCGTTCGTCTCCTGTCCTAAGACACCATATTTCAAAGGGATTTTTTCATCCTTTGCACGAGCACCCAATAAACCTACACGCAACTGTGTAGTAACAAAGTCTGCCCCAACCAAAGCTTCTCTTCTATTTAATGTTAAGTAGACATCTATGTTGACACCTGCTTCTTTTATCATCCTTTTTGCCAAGTCACCAACAATTTGTAATTTCTCTTTTCCTTCTTCTATATCAACTAGCCATAACTCTCGGATCGGTAATTCATCATATCGCTTGATGATACCTTCCACGAGTTCCGGTGTATAACTAGAACCTCCACCGATAGTGACAATCTTTATCCCTTTTTTCATGTAAATTCCCCTTTAGCTCATCAGTTTCAAAAAAAGGTGCTTCGTTAAAAAACGAGACCCTTATTTAATATTTTAATAAGAGTTTGTTTTACCATTAGTATATTTATAGACATCAATAATCTCTTTTGCTAAGTCCCGAACAGTCATAGCATTCATCAAGTGGTCCTGAGCATGAATCAGTAGAATCTTTATATCCGCTTTCTCTCCTCTCGCTTCACCTTGTATCAATTCTGTCTGATATTTATGTGCTGCTTTCAAGGCTTCATTCGCTTTTTCGATGCTTTCATCCGCCAGTTCAAGATTTTTCGATTTTGCATGATGAATTGCTTCTATTGCATGGCTTCGGGCATCTCCGCCATGTAAAATGATTTGAAAACTGATTTCCTCCACATTTGTACCGCTCATTTTAACCCCCATAATTTCTTTCTATATTTGTTCTGCAGCAGTTTCCTCTTTCTTCTTTAGGTTATCCCACATTTTAAAGAAAGGTAGGTAAATCATAAATCCGACGACAATGTTAAATAACTGCATTAAAGACCCTGATACATGGTTTGTTGCCAAAAACCCACCAATAATTGGTGGCGTTGTCCATGGAATAACAACTCCAGATGGTTTTGCCACGATTCCTAATTCCATTGCAAAATACGTTGTAATAACATTAACGATAGGCACCAAGAAGAATGGAATAATCAGTAACGGGTTCATTACGATAGGCATTCCGAATACAATAGGTTCATTAATCATGAATAGACCCGGTCCAACTGATAATTTACCTAATTGTTTCATCTGTTGACTCTTCGCCCATAAAAGCATCAGTATGACAAGACCAAATGTCGCACCACTACCACCGATATTTACAAATACATCAAAGAAAGTAGAAGTAAATACATGAGGTAGAGTTTCACCTGCTTGGAATGCGATAAGATTTTCACCTGAGTTCTCTAACCATACTGGACTCATTACAGAACCAACTATATTCATGCCGTGCAATCCAGCCGACCATAACAATTGAACAAGTGCTACAGCGATAACAGAACCACCTAATGTTTCACCCAATAATCCTAACGGTTTACCCAAAACAATAGAAACTATATCATGTAGACTATTGATATCAAACGACTCTACCAATAGACGTATTAACCATACTAAAACGATAACAACAAAACCTGGTATTAGTGCGACAAATGATTTGGAAACAGCAGGAGGAACACCCTCTGGCAACTTAATAACGATATTTTTTTGAATAATAAATCGGTACACCTCTGTTGAAAACAATGCGATAAGCATAGCAACAAATAAACCACTACTCCCCATCAACGCAACAGGTATTGCCCCTCCAACTGCTATTGCCTCTTCGACCCCCTCTGGTGTAAACATAACTGTAAAAGGTGTTACCAACAAGAAAGCACATAGTGCAATTGCCCCTGCTGACACAGCATCAACATCATATTTTTCAGCCAATCGATAGGCTATACCGAAACAAGCAATAAGACCCATCATACCGAACGTGGCTGCTTGTGGGTAAAGTAACTTGTCTCTCCATTGGTCACCGAATGTATTCATCATGAAGTCGTCATACCCTGGTATCGGTAAAAATGCGATTATCAAGAATATAGAACCGATGATGATCAATGGCATAGCAAGAACGATACCATCCCTTAATGCTTGCAAATGTCTTTGCCCCGCCAATTTACCTGCGAACGGCATAAAATACTTTTCTAAGAAGCTCATGAAGTTATTCATCTTTTCACTCCTTATCTAGATTTCTATTTTTTTAAGCTTTGTGCAAACTTAACCACTTCTTTTCCATTCATCGTTCCGTAATGAACAGGATTAATAACATCTACAGATATCCCTTTTTCATTGGCTATTTTTTTCATATCATTTAGCATAAATCTCACTTGTGGCCCTAGTAAAATCACATCTGCTTCATCTATGTTATTTTTCACTTGTTCTAAGCTTACCGCCCAAATTTTCCCTTTCAATCCTTGTTCTTTAGCGTACGCCTCCATCTTTGTAACTAGCAAACTTGTTGACATACCTGCATTGCAACATAACAAAATATTCATGTTTGTTGACCTCCTTTTTTTCTACATTATTGATTTCCTTGTCATAGTGAAAACGCTTACAAAGATGTGTCCTTAAAAACATTTTTCTTGCCAGACACCTCCGTTCCCACTTCTTAAAAGTTGCAGTCCTGCAATCTATAAAAGATGCTATTTTCTGAAACTCTTTTTTCGGAAATATATTTTTAAATTATTCATCCTTCTCCATTTGAACCAAAATCTCATTAGAAATAGATGAATAGTTCAAATTGTACACTCGCTCACTTAGAACCATTTATATTAATATACTCCACCCAAAAGAGCTTCATTTTCATATATATATTCATATGCATGTCTTTTTAGTAATAATAATTATAGCTTTTCTATTGTTTGCATATGTTCTTTTTTCGGGCTGTTTTTTTGCCTCAGTAATTATAGATCGATTTCTACTATGAACGTTATCTGCGTGGCATACGGTAACCCTTTAAAAAGCTGTACCAAAAGGTATTCAGCCAATAAAAAACCGAACTATCACTTGAAACTCTCATTGAACTGTCCGAATTGCTAGACACGCCTAGCAATTGGAAATGAAGTTCACATTTAGAGTTATCGATATAGTTCGGTTTTAATATTTTTTACGTGTTGATTAACTTGTAATTGTTCAGCTTTAAGAACATAAAATAATATGCCCTAAAAAAGAATACGTTTCTCATTTTTTTCTAGAATGCCTTTTTTTCTTATTCTTTCTCCCTTTATCTTTATTCGGATCTTTTTCTTTAATAAAGCGTAATGCAATGAAAGCAATATATAAGAAAATAGCTATATAAAAATAAATCGGCATTCCCGTAAAATTATTTTTCCAAAAAATAAACAACATAAAAATCATGAAAATACTAGTTATAATTCCGTTTTTTGGCAATTTTACATCTTTTAAGCTAGGTATCTTAATAGAGCTTACCATTAAGTATGCTAATCCATAAAAGAAAATTATGAATATAACCGAATGGATAAATTGATGGAAAAGAGCAACAAAAGTCACAATTCCACCTGCTAGAGTAATGGGTATTCCTTTGAAGTATTCTAATGATTCTTCTGTATTCGTAAGATTGAATCTTGCCAACCTATAGGCACCACACAAAGGAAATATTGCAGCTAACATAATTCCCCATAATCCTAATCCAGATAATGATGTATGAATGACGATATAAGCAGGAGCCACTCCAAAAGACACAATATCTGCTAACGAATCCAATTCCTTTCCGAAATCATTAGCAACGCCTAATATTCTTGCTATTCTTCCATCTACCGCATCAAGCATAATTGCAATAAATATTAATATGGCAGCATTTCGGATATCACCACTCATTGCAAAGTGCAACGATACAAATCCACAAAACAAGTTTCCATAAGTAAATAAATTTGGTATTTGTCTTTTCATATATCTCAACTTTCCTTAACGTCTTCTTTTAATTGTATATCATATTTGGTCTAAACAAACAATCTATTGGTGTTTTCACACTGAACAGTTAGCTTTAATAACTAGTGCATTTAATATGAAACAAAACAACACTTTTATGTATAGTATATTTCGGGCATAAAAGGAAACTTTGCTCAGATAGACATTTAACATAGCTTTTAGTTTCAGTGCTGGAAGTCTTAGTACCAGTTTGAGAATGATTAACTCTCAACACTCTATTTAAATCAATACCTAAGTTTGACAATTAATTATCGTGGTCTCAAATATACAAAGAAGGAATATTATTAAAATAAATTAAGAAGAGGAGGAATTAAATGCAAAATCATATTCCAGGGCATATTACTGAAGAACAATACAATCAAATGTTACTTCCCCCGGAATCATTTGCTGCAAAGCCAGAATCCCTTACAGAGCAATTATTTGTAGAACGTTCCCTTACTGAGAATAAGTTTTGGCTCAGAATTATGAAAGAGCATGCTTTATTCTTGGGGGAAGGATTTAATCAAAAGGACAAAAACCTCATTCAACAAGTTGAACGTTTTTATCAGTACTTCAAACAACAAGAGAAAAAAGCCTATCAAGTTCCCAACAATGTATCATTAGTAAGAAAATTAAATGAGGAAAGTATAGAATTGGTGCAAGCATTCCGTAATTTCAAGCGTAACCTTTTAATTCTCATAATCAATTGTAAAGTTAGCGGTTTTAACTTTCCATTACTTGTCGATCATGTTGCCAGGGAAGCGGAATACTTCATGAGAACACTGAAAAAATTCAATCAAGGAATATTAGATCCAATACAAGATGCCATTATTAACGAAAATGTTTTTTGGCTTCGAATCATGATGGAGCATTCCCGTTTCATCGGTTCATTGTTAGATCAGTCTGAACGAAACTTAGTAAAGACTGCTCTTAAATTTGGGGATGATTTTGAAACGCTTCTGAATCAAGCAAGAGATGTAGAATCGATGCTGTATCATAAACAGCCTACTTATCCGATTATCGGTAAATTAAATAAAGACAGCGAAAGTGCAACTACCGAGCTTCAAAGCTTCAAGAAAGCTGGATTGGACCTTATTCAATCATGCCAAATTAAGAGTGTCATCAATCCACTTCTTGCTGATCATGTCTTACGAGAAGCCGGTCATTTCCTGTATATGATACAAATTTTAGAGGATCGGTTGGAAACTAAGAAAAAAGAAGCACAGTAATAATAAGGTTGAAACTTTGTTAGGTGGAGATTTCTTCGATACCCAGCTAATATTAGCTAAATTTTATGAGTTACATTTTAGCTTTCCTTTCTTACACTAGTGACAGAAAGAAGCTAATTCAGAGCAAACAAAGGAAAAGAAAATCCTCCTTAGTAAATCGTTCTCCTGATGGCATACGAATGCGGTGAACCTTTATATTATAAACTCAAACTCATTATGAGCTATCGAAACCTTGACATGACATATGACGTTACCCCTTGCAACTCAGTTGTGAAAAGTAATATCAAACCAGCAGAGATTAAATTTTAAATAGATCAATGAAAAACAATGCTTGGAACCATAGCGTTGTTTTTCATTGTTTGATTTCCCCTACTATCTGTAATGTCTCAATCAACAAACAGATGTATATGATTAAATAGTATGAACAAAACGAAAGGTGGAATTCGATGGAACCATTTACTTCCTTGCATACCCTTACAGTAACCGGAAATGGAAAAGTCATTGCTCAAGCAAACGCTGTTCTGCTTCAAATGGCAGTCATTACAAAAGAGAACGATGTAACTGAAGCTCAACAAGAAAATGCAACAATCATGAATCGCGTCATACAATCGATTTTAAGTCTCAACATTCCAAGAGAAAATATTCAAACAGCTGCTTATACAGTCTCTCCAATCTATGATTATATCGAGGGGAAACAAGTATTTAGCGGCTTTGAAGTTACTAATACCATTTCTGTTAAAATAACCGATATTAATCAAGTTGGAGCGGTCATTGATACTGCCGTGAAAAATGGTGCAAATCGTATATCATCCTTACAGTTTTCTATTGAAAATCCTGATTTTTATTATCAACAAGCACTCAGTTTAGCCTTGCAAAATGCACAATTGAAAGCAAGAACAATTGCTGATACAATGCAGCTTTCCTTGAATCCGCAACCGATTGAAATTCTAGAAGAAAGCAATGGGATACCTCCCGTTCCCTATAAATCTATTACATTGGCAGAGCAATCCGTTTCAACACCAATTGAACAAGGACAAATAACTATAAGTGCTACTGTTAGAGTTACATTTAACTATTAAACTTAGGTGGACATTATTAAAGATCAATGAAAGATCCTTCTTATAGGTACTTTGATTGATCTTACACATGTTCATATTAAGCCTGTTAAATAGATTTGACCATCCCACCATCCACCAAAAAGCTCTGTCCCGTAATATAAGTGTTCGCATCTGAAAGTAAGAACGTTACAAATTTCGCAAATTCTTCGGGTTTCCCATATCTTCCTAAAGGTATTCTTTCTTCTGCTAGTTCTCTAATTTCTGCCTCTGACACTCCTTGTTGCCTTGCATTTATCTCATCCAACTGCGCAACTCTTTCTGTAGCAATCCTTCCAGGTGAAACAGTATTGACTAGAATTTGCTCTGCTGCAAACTCCATTGAAAGAGTTTTCGCTAAACCAACAATTCCTGTTCTGAATGTATTGGAAAGAATTAATCCAGGAATTGGTTCTTTTGTAGATGATGACGCAATATTAACGATTTTCCCACCCTTTTCTTTAAGTGATGGTAATACTTCACGAATGATTCTAATATAACTTAACAAGTTCAATTCAAAAGCATTCTTCCAATCCTCATCCGACATATCATTAAAAGTACCAGCCTTCGGACCTCCCGCATTATTAACAAGAAGTTCTATTCCTCCAAATTCACGAACAGTTGTGTTTACTAGATTCTTTATATCACTCGGCTTAGTTATATCCGCTACACAATAGGATACTTTCCCTGTTCCAATACTCTTTAATTCCTTTTTCACCACAGCAAGTTTC
>Ga0233374_1000186_pt1 | contig 12657 bp, 2 predicted proteins | sample ElkDunMinimDraft_FD_180688 | JGI IMG/M metagenome (GOLD analysis project Ga0233374, IMG submission 180688) | Fecal eukaryotic communites from dung pellets of Tule Elk in California, USA - Elk Dung E1 | ecosystem: Host-associated > Mammals > Digestive system > Large intestine > Fecal | place: USA...
TATAATGCTTGGATTGCAAAATTTGATGGATATACACATTTTACGAGATTGGAATTTTCACCTCCTAAGTTTGATGGATTATTTTCTGTTCGCTGTTTGAATAATTAGGACAGTTGGTAAACTATGAATAAGATACTTGTCTTATTTGTTTTTTTTCTCATTTCTCATTCATTTGCAAGTGTAGAATCTTATCGAAATAGTCTTTTTATTCTTCTTTTTGATGGAACAAAAAAAAATAATCCGTATGAAAAGTCGGGCATTAGCGATTATATTGCAACTCACATAACAAATGATATTGGAAATATCTATACTCATTCAATAGATGTTTCTTCACAAAGTGCTAGTGAATTATCTAAAATTCTGTTAAATCATAATGATGAATCTATATATTCCAAAGCTCTTGAAAATTGGTTTCAAAATAGTTCTGATGAATTGCTTTTAAAATGGAAAAATCAATGTAAAGATAGTTGTTCGCTAGAAAGTTTGAAAAAAAGCAGAGCAGATATTTTACCACTTCGTTACATCATAATAACAGAGGGGGTTAGTGGTTTAATCGCTCGTGAATATATTCAAGGAAAAGATTATGTTGGAGATTATTCTAAAATTTTATTTTTTGATACGCCTCATGAAGGAACTGGTTTTGCTGATCAAGCGTTATTTCAAAAATCTAAAAATTTCTCTTTTAAAAAGCCTGATATTAAAGCTCTTTCTGCCGTACTTCCATTAACTCTTTCTGCTTATGTGTTTGGTGGAGTTGATGCCGTACAAGATGTTGCAATATCTGTGGCTCAAAATGCTGTTCTTGGAATGGCTCAAAATATGTATGATATATCAAGTTCTTTTTCTGGAACAGAATTTTTTAATAATTACGATATAAATTCTAATGCTTTGTGGTATTTAGCACAAGATGCAAGCGAAAATGATAAGAAATATGAAAATCTTATTTCCTCCTCAACAGCAAATGTAGGTGAAAATATTGGTCAAATTCAATATCTTAATGCGACAGGAATGCAAACAAAATACTCTAATCCATCCTATAGTATAGTCTATTCTTATGGTTTTCCAACTATAGGAAATGGGCGACGAACTTATGAGGATTTTTTTGAACAAACGAAAAATCACATTCCAAAAGATAAATTGAAACAAGTTCTTCTTGATTCCTTGAACAATGTCTTATTCAATGCAGGGATTAATGTTAATGATGTGAATGAAAGTATTTCGCAATTAACCGATGAATTATTAAAAGGAAGTCTTTCAAAAGAAGGCTGGGATATCGTTAATAATCTCGTTGAAGAATATAACTCCTTAGGGAATTTTTTAAATGATTCTAAGTTGTCTAGTTACATTCAAGGGCTGTCAGAATTGAGAAGTTTTAAAATAAATATGGATGATTTGCCGAGTTCTGCTTTAAAAATTCTTCGTATTTTGAATGAATTTATTCCAGAAGCCTACAAATCAGAGTTGTATTCGGCATTTATGGAAAATTTTTCTCCAGAAATTGCTGATGTGTTGAGTGATGTTGTTAAATGTTCTATTTCGGAGAATAATTCTAGGTCTTGTTTGCTAAAAGGCCTTTCTGTTAGCGCTAAGAATCTATCAAATTATGGATTAAATTTTTTTGATGAGGGTGTATTTGATGTTCCCATGTATAGTGCCTATGGGTTAAACGTTTCTGTTTTTAAGAAAGCAAATCTTTCTCGAATTGGGTATGATATAGGAGATTATATAGAAGGTAATGATCAATTGAATCATTATAGAAATCTTCTTATTGAAGTAGGAAAATTAGAAACGATTCGCAATAATTTAGATATGAGTTTAAGAACGGGTTGCAAAGTTTTAATTTTTCCATACGACGAAATTTGTAAATCCACAGCATTTGCTGCTAATGTCGTTTTAATTGCTGATTTATCTGGAAAAACAGCAAAATTAGCTCGAAATATGAAAGCTTTGGAGGATACTAAACATCTTTCTCTTGAAGCGGCAATAAAACATTCAACAGAATTTACTTATGATGGACTGACAAATTCAACAACATTTAATTATTCCGATCTAGAAAAGATGCTTTTTGATGCCCCTAGAATTTCTATAGCTTCTGTTTTTAATAAGGGAAATAGTGTTGATGCGTCGGATTCTATAATTCCTTTGATTCTTTATGGTACATGTGAATCTGATGTTTATGATATTAAATCGCTAATGAATGAAAATAACTGTGCAGTAAAAGAAAATGATATAGAGGGAGTAAATGAAAATACAGAAATAGTTTTATATGAATCAAGTTTTGCCGAAAAAAATGCAATAAGATCGCTTGATGCAGAAAAGATAATTTCAATTAAGGATGTTCGTTATAATTATAGCCCCAAAAAATCAATAACTTTTGATGCTCTAAATTATTGGAAATGGAAACCTTTTACGGCCAAAAAATACATTAATGAATATCGGTTTATTATAGATGATTTACAACCTGATAGTCTTCGTCAAATAAAAATCGATTTTAATGCGGGTTTTCAAATTGCGTATGAACGAGAGGGAAAGTTATGGTATGTAAGATTACGCATTGGTGGTAGTGAGTGGAGCGAGCCAAAGGAAGTGACTAATCCTGTTCGTAAAGATGGACTTTTTGTATTTCGCCCTAAAGAAATTTTTGATTTAAAATTAGATGGAAAAGAACACTTATTATCATCTATTCAAAAAGAGGGTCCTAATATGGTTCACTTATATGTTGTGAACAAATTGGGACTATCCGGAAGTAGTGAATTTACATATTTGTTTGAATCAACTCCACCGCTTTTAGAATCGGGTTGGCCCAAATCTTTTTCTGTGTTGTCAAGAGTTGATAAGCCGTATGTATATTACAATAAACAAGACTTTGTACCAAAGTTCAAAGATGTTGAAGTTTCTTTGCTTTATTTTGATGGTAATAATGAAGAAATAGGAGAAGTTAATGGAACTTATGAATTGGTTGATTCGGTTCGAGGAACTTATAAGATTTCTGCTGATGTGGAAAACCTTTGGAAAACGCAAAGTTTAAAAAGTGGTAATTATATTTTAGAATGGAGTGTTGGTATTTTGGATACACAAAATAAATTAATTACTACCAAATTGCAAACCATGATTTATATAGATAGAGATGCTCCAAATTTAGATTTGATTTTGAATAAAACGGAAATTTCAGGAAAGAATATTTGGGAAAAATGGGGGACTATTGTAAATAATGATAGCGTATTTGATAGATCAATTAGAGCTTTACGTGTATTTATTCAACAAGAAAATGATTCCTTAATTCTTGTAAAAAAACTAGTAGAAAGTAATGAGCAATATATAAATTTTGGTTGGCAGGAAGGAATTCCTAATTTTGAAGGACCTGCTAATTTAATTGTTCAAGCTGTTGATTATGCGTATTCTTCTGAAGAAAATGAAAAATTGTTATCTAATTCTGTTAATAATGGGGATTTTATTTTATGGGACGAGATTGTAAAGAAAAATACAAATGTGAATAACAACGCTCCTGATAATGATTTTAATGTTACTCAGTTGGAAAGTAAAATTTTGATTGATTCTACGGCGCCTAAGATTTTAGAAAAATCCTTTACATTTTTTGTTGCTCGTAAAAAAATGGGAGAAGATTATCCAATTTTTGATTATTCAAAAGCCAAGGAAATGTTAGGAATTAACGATACGTTAAAATTATCCTTTGGAGTGAAAGAACCTTTACTTGGTCGTGATAGTACAATTATTTCTGCTCGGATTAAATTTAATGATGAAAAGCAAAATATTCACAAGGTATATTATCTAGATACTATAGTGATGGTTTCAGATATTAATATTGAATTTATTGAACCAACTGCAAATCGTTTGAAAGATGGCGTTTATGATGTTTCTGTTGAATTAATTGATAATGCAGGAAATAAAACGGATTCTCTTGTTTATCAAGGTATGGTTGTAGATAGAGTTGCTCCTGTAATTACAGAACTAATGAATGGAGATGTTGCTTTTGAGAATATTTCAGAATTGAAAAAAAGTAAGGGTTACATTTCTCAGGTTTCTGATTATGACCTAAACAAAACAGATTTGTTCTGTTATGCGAGAGTTTCTTCTGGAAATCAAAATACTGATTGGTTTTTTGTGGGGAAAGATTCTGTAAGCAAAAGTAAAAATAGTGATAATTCTTTTGAATTTTCCATTGTGGATAAGATTCAGAATTTGCCTAATGGATTGTGGACTATTCGGTTTGGATGTTTTGATGGTGTCGGGAATTATGGTGAAAAGGTTGATTTCTTTGGCATGGGAAAACGTTATCCTCGAATAACATTTCCAGAGGAGGGTATGGGTGATTATTTTGGTGGAAAAGTTTTAATTGAAGGCACTACTCCAAATCCGATTGTTAAGAATGGCAATGATAAAAATGCTACTTTTGTTGTTGAATGGTGTAAAATAGATTCATCAGAATGTAGTTCGGAGAATATTACCTATCTCACGAAAACAATTTCAGAACAACCTAAGCCATTAGCGATTTGGAATGCAAAGGGATTATTAGGAGATTATAAAATTCGCTTGAAAGTTAGTGGATGTGATTATCAAGGAGAGAACTGCGAGACTGCGGTTAATGAAAGGGGTGTATCAATTGTTGAAGGTATAGAATCTGTAAATTTCGGTGATGATAGTGCAGACTTACCTAGTTTAGAAGTTGTAGAATTTCCTAAAAATCAAATTCCTGCCGCTGAGAGAACTGTTAGTTTGAAATTAGAAGGAAGTGATACCTCTCAATGGTCAATGAATGTTAGCTTGAAGGTAAAGTCTCCAAATGATTCTTCTTTGTTTGTTCCCGCAAAAAATATTTTCTTTAGTACCGTCAGAACATCGCCATTCTATGGAGAACCAATAATAAAAAAAGAAGGTCTTTCTGTTTGGCAAAATGGAAAGAAATGGAATATTTATTGGAAGGGAAATGCAGAATCATCTATAGATGAGATATTGCCATTTATTTCATTAAAGTACCAAAAAGAATCTTTGAATTTTGATATGTTGGAATTTCTTCCTAAAGAAGATACTTCTGTAAATATGTTAGCAATAAATGAAGATCAAATTAAAATACCTGCTTACAATGCCGTTAGAAAATGGGCTCTTGATGATGAAGAAATATTTATTCAATTTGAATCAGATTCGGCTTTTGTTATTGATGTTTCTAGTGTTAAAAACGGCAGTCAGAAGATTTTTTGTGGTAAAAATTCCGTTTTAGCAGAGAACGTCTTTACAAATATAAAGAATTCTCCAATGTTATATGTTTTTCCTCAAGAATATCTTTCGGTATTTTCATGGAATGGACTAACGCAAGAAAATTTATATCCTAGCGGCGGCGAAGTTCAACTGCAGGCGTATGCTTATAATAAAAAGGATAAAACTAAATTAGTTTTTTGTGAAAAATCCTGGTATCAAGCAATAGAAGATTTTAAAATTATAACAAGTAATCAAGGAATGAAGGAATTTTATGTTGGATTTTCTACAGGAGATTCTAACGAAGAAAATTCTTTTACTAATTCAAATTTTAATTATGAATTTGGTATTGCTGGGCAGTCGGCTTATGTAAGTGCTGAAATTTATGATTCCGAGGGAAGATTAGTAAAGAAACTTATGGAAAATCAATTTTTATTAGCTGGAACTTCGAAAAACGCTTACTCTGTTAGTTGGGATGGAACGAGCGAAACAGGTTTTGTTAGTACAAAAGAGGGGAAATATACACTAAAAATTACAGCAGCAAGAGAAGAAAGAGAAAAAACTTTATCTCATGATTTTCAATTAGTTCTTGCCAATAAACTTATTCCGGCACCAAGAGAATTTGCAAATAGCGAGGAAAATCCTGCTGAATTGGTTATAGATGAGGCGAGTATAGATGAAATGGGGAATTTGCGTTACTATGGAAATCCAGATTATTTGTTAGAAGCGGATGTGACATCTGTGACTTTACCTAAAGAACAACAAAAGGTAACGTATCAATGGACTATGAATGGAACCCAGTATCCAATTTATTTTGAAAAAAATAGATATAGTATAGGAGTTCACAGGCACAGGAAAAAATTTCCTGTTACCGTGGCTGTGCTACTTGCGGGGTATGGACATGATTTGAGTGGATGGCCAACTTATGCATGGGAAGACAGAAAATATAATATTAAACTATTTTGGAAACGAATCGTTTTAGAAGAAAATAGTGAAAATGAAATTTCAGAAATTTTACTGGAACCTTGGAATTCAATAGTTGGTTTTGATAAAGACGGGAATAATGGATTGCGTATAGGAGTTTCTGTAAAAATCTTTTCAGGGGATGCAGCTAAAATTATTGATGATTTTTTTTCAGATTCTCAGCAAAATATATCTAACAGAGATTATATCGCTCATGCTTCTTTTTCTGATCCGGAACAAAAATTAGATGATGATATATATACATGGGATTTGATTTGGAAAGAGCATTATTGTGTTGATAATAAAGATAAATGTCCTAATAGTAGATTGTTACAGTTATGGTGGGAAAATTTTAATGGAAGGCTTGTTCCTCTTTGGTCCACAACAAAGAAAACCTTTTATTATGATAGTGGAACTTTTGAATTAGAAAATACATCTCCAGAATTAAATTGTAAACCATCTAATACAATTGAGAATATTTCAAATAAAAAATTTATATGTAATGAAGACGATGATTATAATGTTCATAAAGATATGGTAAAAATTTCTGTATCTCCTACGGTTTCACATAATAACTACTCTTATGGTAATTACAGTTGTTGGTGTGATAATGATGGTAGTGACACGGAAATAGCGATTAGACTGAAAATAGCGGTAAAAGAAGATTATTGGTATCCACAATATGGTTATAATAATTTGGCTAATACATTTACGCGTTTGGATCCACAGAATATTGCTTTATTTAATGAGGAAGGGTATTGTAATTTGCAAGAAAAACCATGTCAAATTTTTGATGGAGAAAATTGGGTAACTAATAATGCTACGACTGGAGTGACTGCTTTTGAAGTACAGAAATTTTCAATGGCTCAAGTACCTGAAAATCCATTACTTTTTCCTGATGAATATACAGATAATTCTAACGAAGGTTTGTCAAATTCAACATATTCCATAAAATTTTATAATGCTAAAGATGCTCCTATTTCTTTTAGGGCGGCAATGGCGTGGAATGAAAATGGGTTATTTAAAAGGTCGGATTTAGATAGTGATAATGGAGTTGATTCTATTGAAACTCCTAGTATTAGCAATCCTCTAAAGATATCTTTTTATGTAGCACCCAAAATGTCAGCAAAAACGGCTATAAAATCAAATGTTAGTGTATCTACTACTTATCCATTTACAAGCAGCGATTTTTCAGAAATAGAAAACTCTGTAAATAAGATGTGCGAGCATTGTAAATTTTACCATGGCCTTGCTTCTAGTTTACATTTTAGTGTAGGGGATTGGAACCTTGATGATTGGAACAGTAAATTTTTAATAGATAATAATGTAATTAAGAATCCTTTAACGGCGACTACAAATGAAAATCCTGAAACTACATTTACACCAGTTATAGAGTTGAATTCATACATTCCAGAAAAAGATGGATTATTAAGTACATATTTATATGATGTAACTGAAAATGATTCAAAGGAATTAGAATACTGGCAAATTTCAAAAGAAGAATTTCTTAAAACAAAACCTCATGTAGATAAGAGTATTGTGAGTAATGGGTATATTCCAAGTGGTGATTTTGAGTTAAAAATATCAACACCTAATTGGAAGCCCCAAAAAGGCGATGATGGAAATTGGTTCGCAACTAATGAAGGGACAGAAAAAAAATCTACAGCTTCGTTTATTTGGTCTTTGCAGAAACCATGGGATTATAATCGGAGCGATTTACAGCATAAGGTATCCTTAGAGGATATAAAAAATCAAGACTTAAATGATGAGATTTTGGGAAAACCTTGGATGAAAAAAATAAAAATAAGTAATCCTAAAGTGTATGTTCGAGGAGAGGAAGGAGAAAATACAACTGAAGATGTTGAAAGAAAATTGCATCCGTATTACATAGCTGAATATGACTCTATTGCACAAGAGTTTAATGTAATTCGGAACAAAAATATTGATTACACATCTCGCGAACCAGAAAAGATAACACTCAGAGGACGAGTTCCTGGGGAAAATCAGAAATGGAATTTGTTTTATATACAAAATGGGAAACAAAACTTTTTAAAATCAGGAATACAAAATGAATTACCATTAGAGACTCCGTATCCAGTATTAGATTACGTTGAAATGAATCGGCTGCAGGGTAATACATCTTTCTTTCTTACTTACGGCGGGATTAATGGAGAAACTTATTTTCACCAATTAGATGTTCATGTGGGGAGCCTTTTGAAATCAGGAAAGGGTGGGGTTGTTGAATCAATGTACGGAGAAATTTCCGTGAATTTTGAACCTGGAACATGGGGAGAAAATGATGTTGATGTTACGGTCCGTACTATTTCAAAGGCTGGAGAGTATAATTTTGAGGCATTTAAAAATTTAGATATTATTGGACCTGTTATTGAAGTACTTCCATCTCACGATTTTTCGAATTTATCGGAATCCCAATGGCCTTTGATACATGTAAGACTTCAATGTAAAGAATTAAAAGGAGTACATCCATCAGAACTTAAGGTTTATAAACCTGATTTCGAATCAAAGGAAATAATGCCACTTGAAACACAAAATATTTTAGCATTTGATAAAAAAAATAATCCAATTGAATTGAATGATTTAAATTTTGAAGATAAGTGTGAGTCTATTGAAATTATAGCCAAAACAAATAGTTTTTCCACATTTATAATTTTAGATGAAAAAATATTTGAGAAAATCGAATTGGTTGATTCTGCTTTAACAGAAAAATATGAACTTGTTTGTAATGAAATATCCTTAGATACTCTTTGGGCTGGAACTGTTAATGGTTGGTTAGAATATCCATATTCCTGTTCTGGGAAAAGTAATTATTTAAGCCAATTACGCAAAGGCGAAATTGTTGTTGCAGAACATCAGGCAGCTTCTACAAATCCAATTAAATGGAATATTCGAAAATCGGATATAAGTTTGATGCATGATATTTACACTTCTAGAATTAATATCTATGGTATAGATGGCCAAACATTTCAATACCGTGGTCCGATAGTACGGATAGACTCTATATCACCTGTAATAGATGATATAAATGTTTCTGTGATGGAGACCTCTGATAGTCGTATTTTGCAAGTGGATGTTTCTTCTATAGATGAAATTTCTGGTATTTCTAAGATGCGTTTAGATGTTTATTTTGGTGGTAACTTAGTAGAAAGTAGGACGATTTTAGGAAATAAGTCTGTTGCAGAGAATTTTATATTGAACAGAGAAATGCTGTATAATTGTGTAGGTTGTAAAGCAAACGTAAATGTAACTATAGAAGATTTTGGACACAATTATGCAAAAGCAACGATTCTCTCAGAAAAAATATATCCTTATCCAACATCATTATTTTTATGGTATCCACTTTCTGAGGGAGTTGGAAATACTGCATTTGAAGTAACTGGAAATGGACCAGATATTGATATTTCTAATTTGAAACACCCATGGCAAAATGGAAAAAGCTTAAACTTATTTGCTTCAGATAGAGCAATGGGAAAAAATGATATGTCCACGTCGGATTCGCTAACAGCTTTTAGTGTAGAACTTAGATTTTCTTCTGGAAATTTAGCGGGAACTGTATTTGGTTGGGAAGGGGAAAATGCATGGTTAATAGGAGTGGATGCAAATGGAAAATATTATTTTGAAATAGATTCAGAGAGAATAACTTTTACTGCAAAAGCAGAACGTAACGTAAAGAATCATATCGTGCTAACAATTAATGATAATTATGTGTGTCTTTATAAAAATGGAATTTTTGTTGAAAGTAAAAATTTGGGTTATCTTTTAAAATTTGGAAAAGGAGGAAAACCAATAATAGGCCGAATAGGTTCTGCTAAATCAATCGTTGGTGGGATATCTGATGTAAGAATATATAGAACAAGTCTTGACTCATCACAGGTTTTTAATTTGTTCAGAGATGGATTAGATTTATCGGCGAGTGATATTGTTGCTGCAAGAGCTATAGATTTAGATCGAGGAGGACTTTTAGTAGAACAGTCTTGTGCTGTATCGGGAAAAGCCTATTTGCGACAAAAAAATGCTGTTGAAGCAGATTTTATGACTTGGAATGTTGATGTAACTGCTGGTCATTATTCTCTTTATCTTCTTTCTTTGGATTATGCATCAAAAAAATCTCGGATAGAAATTTTTGTAGATGGTCTTTCTTATGGAATTTATACAATTGAATCAACAGGTTTGTGGAAAAGTTCTCGCATAAACGGTTTGTCTCTTCCGTTGTCTTCTGGAGAAAATAGAATATCTATTAGACCAGTTGGTAGCTTAGGAATAGCAGCTCTTGCTCTCGTAAATGAAGCAAAAAACATTCCAGCAAATTTGATTAATTATGGGGAAGCGAATTGGACTAATTCAACGCCACGTATATCTGTTAAGATGCATTACGAAAATCAAAGTGATGTTTCTTGGGTTAGACCTCGCTTTCAGTTACAAAATTTAACGGGAATGAGTTTCAAGGATGTCCGTATTCGTTACTATTATAGTGGTGAAGGGGAATCTGTTCAAGCGATGTCTTTCTATCCAAATGTGCCAATGTCTGTTGTTCCAGATGCAGGAAATGTTTATTATGGGGAATTACTATTAACGGAATCTATTCAGGCCTATGGAAGTGTATACTATGGTAATGGACCTCAAATAGGATTACATCGTACAGATTACTATTTTCCATGGAATGTTGTTGATGACCCGAGTTTTGCAAAAGACGCATTGAATGATTATGTGGAGGCAAAAGGAATTGCTGTGCTTGATGCCGATGGTTTTATTTTGAATGATTGGAACTGTTATGATTCTGATGGACCGTTAGAAAAAAAACGCAAAAGTGTTCGTGTTTTGGCAAAGGATTCTAAGACCGGTTCAAATCAGTCAAGTCTCATAACAATGCTTGTAGAAAATACAGGTGAAACTGCAATTGAGGGTTATGAAGTCCGCTACTATTATCGTGATGATGGTGGAATGCAAGTAGTAGATGTTTATAACAATCCTTTTGCTACTTCAAATAAGGTAAGTGTTGGTGGAGATCTTTATTATGTATCTTTCCTTTACGCAAATGCAACTCTCAATCCTAGTGAAAAATCTGATTTTGGTAATGGTGTGAATTTTGAAATACATAATGCTGATTGGTCAATTGGTTATAGTTCTAACGACGATCCATCGCACTATAATTTGAATGAAGTAAAATTAATTGAGACTGATTCTGCAATAGTGTTAGATTTGAATGGAAATTTATTATGGGGATATGCTCCTCAGCCAACATTTAAAAATGAATTTATTATAAAGGATTCTTATGAAAATTTGATTGATATTGAAGGCGATGTTATCTATGTACATATCAATGAAAAAGGGCTATATACATTAGAAACTGTAAATGCTGCTGGCACGCCTCTCGTTTCTTTATTTAAAGGAATGTGGGGTGTAGGAGAACATTCAATTTCATTAAAAAATCACACATTCTCACCAGGATGCTATCTTGTTCTTCGACGAGAAAATGAGATTCTGTCCTGGAAGATCTTTAAATAGGAGTTCATTATGAATTCACCAACATTTAAATTGGTTAGAAACCTCAAAACCATAATAGTCATAACTATTCTTAGTATTCTGACTATCGCTCTAAACGCCTGTACAACCGATGCAGAAGAAGAATTTGATGCAGAATCAGTTTGCCCAGCAGAGGGTATGAATGCTTATGGAATGCCGAATCGTGGAACATTTATTGACGAACGTGATGGCCAAGAATATAAATACACAACTATTGGTAACCAAGTTTGGATGGCACAGAATTTAAATTATAAAACTAGTTATAGTATGAAGCATGAAGGTGAATACATTGATTGTTCGGAGTGTGGTTTGTGGTATAATTTAGGCATAAATCTTCCAAAACGTGATATAATTGATTCTGTATGTCCTTTAGGTTGGCGAGTTCCGACAGAAAAGGATTGGAATGAATTATTAAATTGTATAGGTAGTCATACATTAGTTTTAAGAGTTCTTATTTCGGAGTTTTATAGCGATAAGTATAGTGGTTCCAATGAATGTGGGTTTAATGGTATTGAGTCTGGACAGATTTTAGTCCCAGAATCAAAATTTAAAGAGCCAACTTATATTAGAGGTGGTGCTTGTTGGTGGACTCAAACAGTAACTAGTCCCACTGATATGATACATATGGATTTTTTGCCATCAAATAATACCATAGAATATACAGAGTACATAAATAGATATTTTTCAACTCTCCGTTGCATAAAGAATTAGTTATGTGTAAATTTTTGTTTTTTTGTAGTTTTGGTTTCGTCAAGTTTTGCTCTTACACTAGAACAGGTTCGAGCGGAATTGAAAACAAATACGATTACCTCGGATTCTGTTGAAATGGTTCTAAAATGAAGACTATTGATTTGAATACTCGAGAATTTCAAATAATACCTTACAATGGAGAAACTTTAAAGGCAATGTCTTACGCAAATTTCAATCCACTTGATTTAGGAG
>Ga0233374_1000190_pt1 | contig 12033 bp, 11 predicted proteins | sample ElkDunMinimDraft_FD_180688 | JGI IMG/M metagenome (GOLD analysis project Ga0233374, IMG submission 180688) | Fecal eukaryotic communites from dung pellets of Tule Elk in California, USA - Elk Dung E1 | ecosystem: Host-associated > Mammals > Digestive system > Large intestine > Fecal | place...
TTTTCTGCTCACTGCAAAAGGGTGGACGCTATCGCCTGCATACGATATGAACCCAACGCTGAATGACCATCAAAGTTTGCTAATTAACAGCAAAACCAACGAATCCGACTTATCTATTTTGCTCAACTCTTGTGAGGAGTATATGCTCACTCCAGAGGTTGCAACGAGTATCATCAACGAGGTTGTAACTACTTTCAAAGATTGGCGAGTATTAGCAAATAGATTAGGTATCGCCAAACGAGAAATGAACTTGTTTGAGGGAGTATTTGATAATCTGATTAAGTTATAAGATTAAGGAGGTTTATTATGTACGATGACAACAATGATATAAAGAAAAGACAAGTAGAAGTTCTCAAAGAAGGTTTAGAACTACAGAATGATGTAAACGAATTTGCAAAAGAAATAAATAAGGGCATTTCTGATATAAACAATGCTTTATTTAGTAATAATATAGTACAGATGCGCGAGTGTGCTATTTCAATTAAAAGAAAATACCCACTACTTTATTGTTATCTCCCTAAGCAAGTTCTTCCATTCATACCTTCTATTCCTATTGAAGACATGGAATATGGACAAATACGCACAGTCCTTATAGCAGAGATTAATGCACTGCGAAATATGGTAGATGATTATGGATTATCGCAAGGTATTAAGAAGGGTTTAGAACTTGCAGTAAAATGGCGTATAGAAGATATTATGAAAAAATAAGATGCAGTTCCCATTTGTATATAACAATAATTATATACCTTTGCATCAAAGTAGGAACTCGACTCTGCGAGATACTGCAGAATAGTACAGAAATCAGGTGGAGCAATAGCGGGAGATTACGTTTGTTGCGATTCTTTAACGCAAAGATATAGAGCCATTTAGAAATGAAACCCATTTTCTGGTGGCACCACCAAGAATATCGCTAATAGCTGAATAATCTAGCTGTTAGCGATTTTTCTTTTTATTAGACTGTTTTAGGTAGCGTGTTCTAGAGTTTGTCATTGAGTGATTGACTTCCTCTTTTTGTGTATATTGATGAAGTATCTTTTTCCCATGACACAATGGAGTATGGCTGGATTTTCATATCTTTATAACAGCAATTTAAAAACGACGAATGAAAACAACGCGCTACTTCTTTTGTATTATGATGGCTGCAATGTGCTCGTTAGGCGTATGGGCGCAACTAGGCAGGCGATTCCCGTCTGAAAGGAAAGTGATTATTGACCCTAAAACCGGGGTGGAATTGGTGTTCTTGACGAGTAAGAGCGGTACGGGGGATTCGAAGATTTATCAGACGCACAACCAGTGGACGAGCGACGGGAAATGGGTGATTTTCCGTTCCGACCGAGTGAAAGGTGAGGCGATGGCGGTGAATGAGGAGACAGGCGACATGGTGCAGGTGACAGAAGGTGGGTACACGGGTATGCTCTGCGTAGCTCGCAAGTCGATGCGTCTGTACCACATGCGAGCCGTGAGGGATGAAGACGGTAAGCGTACAGGCGAAATGGAGGTCGTGGAAACTGACCTCGGACGCTTGTTTGCGGATTCAGAATCGGGACGTATGAAGAAAACGGGGAACTATGTCCGCGTGTGCGGCGTAATTCCTACAGAGATGGGCGCCGGTGGCGACATGGCCCTTGACGGAAGTGAGGAGTTTGCCTATTTCCGTTTGGGAAAGAAGTATGCCGGACAGTTTCCTATAGCGCAGGAAGTGTCGGGAACGTTCGGTCCGCGCAACATGGGTGCAGGACCTGGCGGTATAGGCAAGATCGATTTGACTACCGGTAAGGCAGAGCATGTGGTGAGCGTGCATTTCCAGGTAGGACACATCCAAGGCAATCCTTGGCAACCAGGAGAGGTGATTTTCTGTTGGGAGACTGGCGGCAAGGCCCCTCAGCGCACTTGGATGGTCAATGCTGACGGTAGCAACCTACGTCCGATTTATCGTGAGACGGAATACGATTGGGTGACTCATGAGGCTGTCATCACGAAGGACGAACTGGTCATCGCGATTCTTGGCCATCGCAAGATCACGGAGGGAGAGCGCAACATGGATTTTGAAAAGGATTGGGGACCGTCGGGCACAAAGGAATATCCTACGGGAATAGCTGTGGTCAATATGCGTACACGTCAGTTGACAATGGAGGGGCAAGTTGACGGAGATAATTTCTGGCATGTGGCAGGTTCGCAAGACGACGGCCGCTCAATGAATATCTGCATCGTTAAAATCCCACAACATCTTGTTGACAGGTACAAGCAATAGAGCCCGGTGAATTCACGCGTTAGAGCGCTCCGCATCGAGGAGCTGCCGCTTGCGTTCAAGCATATTGCCATCAATCTGACCGAAGTAACCTCCTAACGATCCGTCGGCCGCAACAACACGATGACAAGGGACCTCGGGAGCGAAAGGATTTCGCTTTAGCGCCTGTCCCACAGCCTGTGCACTACGACAACCGATGCGTCGCGCCAATTCACCATACGTTACAGTCTCACCCTGCGGAACGCTAAGCAGTTCCATATATACCCGCCGCTGAAACTCAGTAATAGTCGTGCAGGTTCTGACACGCTCCTGTATGCTAAGATGTTGACTGCTATCTTTACCCATATATTCAAGGTTGCTTACGCTCCGCCAACCGCGTAGCGTTATTTCAGATTCTCGACGACTGAAGCCGCAACTTTGAAGGCTGTGCCGTGGCGGATGCCTTTAGGGAACTGTACAGAATCGGAGACGTCTTCCCAAGTCTTCATGTCGAGAGAGCGGACTGCTCCGTATTTTCCTTGAGTGTACTTATCGAAATAAACATATACGTAATCGCCTACCTGAAGCGGTGCAGGTCCCTCAGCCCAGTAGTCGCCTGTGATAGGTTCTGACACCTCTGTCGGGAAGTCGTAAGGCTTGCTGTTCTTCGTCACTCGGATGTTTTTCTCAGCTGGCGCGGAATTTTCGTTCTTGACGAAGAGGTAGTATGCGTCGTCCTTCTGCAGGATGCTGCCGTCGATGACGCAGAAGCCAGGTTCGAAGAAGAGTTTTGTGTCGCTGAAAGTCTTGAAGTCTTTCGTTGTGACGTAATACTGGCGATGGTTCATGCCCTTCTCTCTTTCCGAAGTAGGCAGTTCGGGAAACGCGCCTGGCACTGTTGAAGCCCAGAAGATGTAGAAGGTCTTGTCCTTCTTGTCGTAGAAGAGTTCAGGCGCCCAAGTGTTGCGCGTCCCCTCAAAATCCTTCATCACAGATATATCCTTCTGCTCCGACCAGTGAATGAGGTCTTTTGATGAAGCATAACCGATGCCCTGGTCCCACCAGCCGCTGGTCCATACCATATGGAAGGTACCTTCCTCGTCCTGCACGATGCTTGGGTCGCGCATAAGCTTGTCTTTGCCTATTTCAGGGAGGAGCCATACGGTGTCGTTGCGCAGCGCCTCCCATTTCATGCCGTCAGTGCTGTAAGCAAGATGGAGTCCGTCGCCGTTTCCGTTGAAGTAAGAGAAGAGGTACATTTCTTCTTCCTGAGTCTCTTGTGTTGCGGTCGATCCGCATGAGCAGAGCATAAGTGCCGCTGCCGCCATTGTCATGATTGTTTTTTTCATTGTATTGTTATGTGTTTTATTGAGTTGTCTGATTTAGGCAAAGGTCAGTCGCCAAACTTCCACCAGTCGAAATTAAAGAGTTTGCCACCCTTCATGCCTCGGAAAACGAAGTACACATCATGGTTTCCGCTAACAGGTTTGACCTCCTTTGTCTTAAGCGTTTTCCAGTTTTCCCAACCGCCAGTGCCTGGCACGTTGATTTCGGCAATTTTCTCGCCCTTGATGCTGTCGAGTCGCACCTCTATAGTTCCACCGTGCAGCCCGCTTGCCACTGATGCGCAGAACGCCTTCGGCCGAGATGAGAACACGACCTCACGCACTTTTATGTAGTCACCGCTGTGAACATTGGTTACATAGACCCCCTTCTTGTCGTTCTGCTCGGTGTTCAGTCCTCTTGAGAAAGCGATGGTCTCTGCCTCCACGCGGCGGAAAGGATTTAGCGTGCCTACGGGTGCGACGCCTTGGTCAGTAGGATTGATTATAGGATATGTGCCATCAGCATTATACTTAAACTCCTCAACTGCAGAGGAACGGCCGAATCCGCCTCCGCCAGGGAGTTTGCCGGTGTGGTAGAAGAAATAGTTATGCCCCTTATACTCCACTACGCCACAGTGGTTGGTAAACGACCCAGTATTTTGCAAAGGCATGATTTCGCCCATGTACTTCCACGGGCCTGTAGGGGTGTCGGACATGGAATAAGCGATATGTTCAGGCACCCCGCCCGCCGCATAAAGCAGATAGTACTTGCCCCCGCGCTTCTCTATCCACGGTCCTTCGGTGTAGCAGTCCTTATACTTCTTGTCTTTTTGTCTGAATCGTGGTGACGGTGCGCCAAACCCTTCTTCCGTCAGTTCGATAGTTCCAAGTCCGCCGCTGCAGGAAATCATGTCCTCATTCAGTTTGAGATAGTAGATGTTAGGGTTGCCCCAGTAGAGCCATGCCTGTCCGTCATCATCAATCATCACCGTAGGGTCGATGTGGTCCCACGAACCGTTTTCAAAGAGCGGTTTGCCTATCGCATCGCGAAAAGGTCCCGTAGGCGAATTGCCCACAGCCACGCCTATTGCCATGCCGCCCGAAAGTTTCGAGTGGGCGCAGACGTACCAGTAGAATTTGCCGTTGCGCTCAATGCACTGAGCCGCCCAAGCACGGTCGTCTGCCCATGAGAAGGATGCCAGACTGAGCGGTGTGCCGTGGTCGGTCCAGTTCGCCATGTCGGTGGTTGAATAGACTCTCCATTCGTTCATCCAGAAGAAGTCTGCCCCTGGTTCGTCATGGCCAGTGTAGACGTAAAGACGGTTGCCCACAACGAGCGGTGCAGGGTCGGGAGTGAACCAAGTCTGTACTATGGGGTTCTGCGCTGTGAGCGTTGCCGCTGCCACAGCAAGCATCATTGTCATTATTGTCTTTTTCATGCATGTAAGGATTTGGCGTGGAGGCTATTTTGACGGCGAGGCAAACGTAATCCAGTCTACCTCCACGTCGCCCTCAAGCAATGAGATTGCGAGGTTGTGAACGCCGTCCCATTTGCCATTGACCGATGCGCTGACGGTCTGCCATTCGCCGCTCTTCTTCACTTTCGCTTTAGCGGCTACCTTGCCGTCGATGCTCAGAGTCAGCTTGCCTCCGTTTGCGGAGCGCACCCTCACCCACACTTTCTGCGGACTACTCTCGCCGAAATCTACTCGGTTGTAGGTAGCCGTTGCACCAGCCTCTTTCATCACGAGTTTCCATCCCTCAAACTTGTTCTTGGTGTCAACAAACTCGATGTCAGCCTTGTCGATTGCGCTGTAGCGGTCAATCTGTATGACGGAACGCGCGTCGGTAATGCCCACTCCGCGAAGCGTAGGAGTAACCTTCTGAATAGTGCCGTCGGCATTGAAGAAGAGCGAGTCGATACGGCTGGAGCGGTTCTTGTCGAACTCAGGCGAATAGTCGTTGTGATGATAGAACAGATACCACTGCCCTTCATACTCGACAATCGAATGGTGGTTGGTCCAGCATCGTGTTGGCGACTCGTCCATGATTACGCCCTTGAAGTCCCACGGACCTTCAGGCGTAGGGCCCATAGCGTAGGCCAACGCCTCAACGTTTTTCCTCACCCACGGAAATGTGAGGTAGTACCTGCCCTGGCGCTCAAACACGAACGGACCCTCCTTGAATCCATTAGGGAGTCCGCCTATGACTTCAGGCTTTGTCTTAAGACTTGTCATATCGCTGCTGAGCCGCGCCATTGTGAGCCCCTGCCCTGCCGAGCCCGACCAGTAGATGTACGATTCGCCATCCTTGTCTATGAACACGCAAGGGTCAATTCCGCCTATACCCTCGATAGGTCGCGCCATAGGAGTGAACGGACCTGCAGGGTGCTTGCTCGTAGCCACACCTACGCCGTAGCCTCGATGCACGTCGTCCTTGCCGATTGCAGGGAAGTAAAAATAGTATATGCCGTCCTTCTCCACACAGTCGGGAGCCCACATCGAATAGGTTTTTGAGTTGACCCACTCCACATTCTCCTGGTCAAGAATAACACCGTGGTCGGTCCAGTCAGTCAGATTGTCCGAAGAAAACACATGATAGTCAGGCATGCAGAACCAAGTATTAGATTTGTCGTGCGGATGCCTGATGTCATGCGATGGATAGACATACATGCGTCCGTCAAAAACTCGCGCCGTAGGGTCGGCAGTAAATTGTCCCGTGATGATAGGGTTTTGCGCCGTTGCCGTAATGCCGCACACTGCCAAAACCGCAGCCATTAACCACCCAATAGCCTTTCTCATAATATTTTCCGGTTTTCATAGATTAGTTCTATCTGCAAATATAGCGAATAGAGAATGGAAAGTCAAATTTACTCACTAAAATTACTTCCCCTGTGCAGAGCTACTGAATAATTAGCAGGGGCGCCTTTCCTCGTTGAGAAAGACGCCCCTGTTCTTATGGTCGTAAATGTTTGTCTGCCTACAGACTTTCGCCGAAGTCGTTGCGGAACTTCTCGGCAAGCTGTTCCTGCCAGTAGCCCTTTTCCTTGAGACGGCCTGCAAAGAAGCGGAGCACTGACGGTTCCTCCACCCATTCGAGTCCGCCGATAAGTTCGCGGTTGTCCCAAAGCCACTTAACACGGTCGGCAACGTACTTCAGTTGTGAGAGCGTGTAGACGCGGCGAGGCACGGCAAGACGCATGAGTTCGAGTTCTGCAAAAGGTTCCGTTCCGTCAGGGTTGCGCTGCTCAGAGAGAGTACCGCGCTCCATACCACGTATACCTCCGGCAATATAGAGGGCTGCGGCAACGGCTGCAGCAGGATATTCATTGTGAGGCATATCAGGCACGAAAGCACCGGCGTTGAGGTGGCATCCGAGTCCTCCGGCAGGAAGTATCACAGGCACTCCGTATTCGTTGAGTTCATTAGCGAGGTAGTTGATAAATTCAGGTCCCTGGTTTATATACTCCATGTCAAGGCTTTCGTAGAGTCCCTGTGCCATAGCCTCCATAGTGCGCACGTCGATACCTCCGTAAGTGAGGAATCCCTCGTAGAGCGGGATGTACTCCATCATCATCTTCGTGTACTTAGGGTCCTTGCTTGTGATGATACCGCCCTTAGCAAATCCGAGTTTGCGGGCAGAGAAGTAGATGATGTCGAAGTGATCGGCCAGGAGGTGATAGATTGACTTGAGGTCCATGTATTTGCAGCGAGCCTCACGCGTCTTCATAAAGTAGACGTTGTCCTGGAGGAGCGAAGCGTCGAGCACGCTGACGATGTTATTGTCGTGGCAAATGTCAGTCACGGCAAGCATGTTCTCCAACGACACCGGCTGACCGCCAATGAGGTTCGTTCCTGCCTCAACGCGCACGAAAGCCACGTTTTCGGCACCCTTCTCCTTGATTGTGGCCTTAAGTTTCTTAAGGTCAAAGTCGCCCTTGAACGGATCGTTCGTCTGCGGCTTGAGTCCTTTCTCTGCCACGAGCTCCTCAACGGTGCCGCCCATGCGTGTGATGTGCGCCTTGGTCGTTGTGAAGTGGAAATTCATAAGCGCCACCTGTCCTGGCTGCACAAGCGCCGATGCAAGTATGTTTTCGCAGGCGCGTCCCTGGTGAGCAGGAAGCACGTTTTCCGTACCGAACACCTCCTTTACGGCGTCCTTTACGCGATTGAAGGTTTCGGAACCCGCATACGAGTCGTCAGCACGCATCGAAGCCGCCATCTGCAAGTCACTCATTGCGTTTACGCCCGAGTCAGTGAGCATGTCGAGATATATGTCACGGTTCTGCAGGAGGAAAGTGTTATTGCCTGCTTCCTGAATTTTCTTCAAACGCTCCTCTACCGGAAGGAGTGAGAGCTTCTGAACCATACGCACCTTGTGCATTTCGAGTGGAACCTGGTTCTGTTCCTGGTAAAATTTTACTGCCATAGTCTTATATTTTTTAAAGTTATCATTTCTCTGTTAGGTGCCCGAAGGATGTGTCCTTCAGCGAACGGGCACAAAAATATGCTTAATCTTTGGCAATGATACTACTCGTTTTACTGATAAAAATACCTTTTTTACCTATATCGGGACTTTCTACCATTTTACGCTACCAATATTACCGATTTGTCAGTCAATATACCTATATTTATACCCGATTTACCGATATATATGACAAGAAAGATTGAAAGTATAGACCAGTTCAACCGTTTTTTTGGTCAGCCGACCTACCATCCTCAGGTCAGCGTGTGTAATCTTGCCGATGCCGATCCGTCGCTCTTCGAGCCTACAGACTTCGGCATGTACTGCGTAGTGTTGATGGACGCCGACTTCGGCGAGTTGCGTCTGCGCGATTCGTGCATGCGCTACAAGGCTGGCACGGCTTTCACCATGAAGCCAGGCCATGTGGTGAGCGTGAATCTCGACCGCAGTGTGCGCCCCAAGGGGTGGATGCTGGCCTTCCGCCCCGACCTGATCATCAACACCGGACTCGGGCGCGACTTCTACATGTTCAACTTCTTCGACTACGAGGTGTTCGAGGCCATCAAGCTCTTTGAAGGCGAGCGGCGCATCATGCTCAACTGCTTCAACACCATACTGAACGAACTGCGCGCCCCCGACGATGAGTTTACCGGCCACATGCTCCGTCTCGGCATAGGCCAGCTGCTCAGTTATTGCCGCCGATTCTACGACCGCCAGTTCGACATGAAGAAGGCGAAGGCGTCAGAACTCGTGCGCCAGCTCGACTCCATGCTCGACAGTTATCTGGCCGACGGCAGCGAACTGCCACAGCGGTTCGGACCCCCTCATGTGGCATGGTGCAGCGGTCAGTTTCATCTTTCGGCAAACTACTTCGGCGATGTGGTGAAGCACGAACTGGGCATCACTGCCAAGGAATACATACGCAACAAAATCATGGATAAGGCCAAGTCGCTGCTGGCCGACCCTTCCCTACCTATTAATATAGTGGCGTCGCGACTCGGCTTTAACTATCCCAACCATTTCACTCGTTTCTTCCGCAATGCGGCAGGCATTTCGCCGTCCGAATTCCGGCAGAGCCTGTAGACCTTTTCGCCCTGACAACTTTTAGGACTTCAAGAGATTTTTGCACCTAAATTTGCACATTTAACCGCCAATTGTGTAGTTTTTATCTGATTTTCATTGCGTTTTTGCACATTTTGCGTACCTTTGTGCCCGAAAATCAATGAAATAGACAAAAGAATGAAAAAGACTCTTGTAGATTTGTTCGAAGCGTCGGTTAGCAAATACCCCAACAACACATTCCTGTTGGAGAAGACCGGCAAGCAGTTTGAACCAACAACCTATGCTCAAGTAAAAGAGCAGGTTTATCGTCTTGGTGCCGGACTTCAGGCTTTAGGCGTGAAGAAGGGCGACACAATGGCATTGCTCAGCGAAGGCCGCAACATGTGGGTCATCGGCGAGTTGGCCATGTTCTATGCCGGTGCGGTAAACGTACCTCTCAGCATCAAGCTCGAAGAGAGCAACGACCTCCTTTTCCGTCTCATCCACGGTGACGTGAAGTTCATCATGGTGAGCGGCACCCAGCTCAAGAAGATCCGTTCCATCAAGGACAAGCTCACTCTCGTGGAGCACATCATCGTCTTTGACGAGCAGAAGGAGTATGAGGACAAGGAAATAGCTCTTGCCGACGTGCTCAAGATGGGCGACGGATTCCTTTCCACTCACACCGAGGATGAGTTCCTCAAGGTGGCACGCTCAATCCAGAACGACGACTACGCCACTATCACATACACCAGCGGTACGACTGCCGACCCTAAGGGAGTGGTGCTCACCCACCGCAACTACACAGCCAACGTGGAGCAGTCGCTCACTCTCGTCGACATCAACGAGCACTGGCGCACACTCATCATCCTTCCTCTCGACCATTGCTTCGCACACGTCGTAGGATTCTACATCATGATGTCAGTGGGCGCAACAGCCGCAACCACTCAGGTGGGACGCACTCCGCTCGAGACTCTTAAGAACATCCCTCTCAACATCAAGGAGGTTCGCCCTCACTTCATCCTCTCAGTTCCTGCACTCGCCAAGACGTTCAAGAAGAACATCGAAAGCGCTATCCGTGCCAAGGGACCTGCAACAGTGAAACTCTTCAACTGGGGTATGAAGGTTCGCCAAGTCTACTTCGGCGAGAGCAACCTCGACTTCAAGGGATTCCGTCTCTGCCTCAAGCCGCTCGTTTGGCTATTCGACAAGATCATCTTCTCAAAGGTACGCGCAAACTTCGGTGGCGAACTCCGCTTCTTCATCGGCGGCGGCGCATTGCTCGACAAAGACCTTCAGAAGTTCTATGTAGGCATCGGCATGCCGATGTACCAGGGCTACGGACTCAGCGAGGCCACTCCGGTAATCTCAAGCAACGGACCTACACTCTACCGCTTCGGTTCAAGCGGTAAGCTCGTCAAGCCTATCGACCTCAAGATCTGCGACAGCGAAGGCAAGGAACTCCCTGTAGGCGAAATGGGCGAAATCGTCGTTAAGGGAGAGAACGTCATGGCAGGCTACTGGAAGAACCCAGAATCAACAGCCGACACAGTGCGCGACGGATGGCTCTACACAGGCGACCTCGGCTACATGAGCAAGGAAGGTCTCCTCTACGTCAAGGGACGCTTCAAGAGCCTCCTCATCAGCAGCGACGGCGAGAAGTACAGCCCAGAGGGCATCGAGGAGTCACTCGTGGAGAAATCACCATACATCGACCAGGTTATGCTCTACAACAACCAGTCGGCATACACAACAGCCGTTGTCGTTCCTAACCGCGACCAGCTAATCCGCACCCTCAAGGCTCAGAACCTCGACCTCACAACAGAGGACGGACGCAAGGCAGCCCTGAAGATTCTCGACGGCGAGCTCAACAAGTACAAGAAAGGCGGCGAATTCGAGGGCATGTTCCCAGAGCGTTGGTTGCCAAGCTGCTTCGCCGTATTGGCAGAGCCGTTCACAGAGCAGAACCAGATGATCAACAGCACGATGAAGATGGTGCGCGGAAAGATCGAGAAGGCATACGCCGACCGCATCAAGTACATGTATACATCTGAGGGCAAGCAGCTCCTCAACCAGCAGAACATCGACGCCCTCAAGTAAGGTTTAGGGGTTAGAGGTTAAGGGTTAGAGAGTTTCGAATAATCCGAGTAATCCGAAAACTCAGAACATTCCGAATATTCAGAACATTCCGAATAATCAGAGCATTCAGAGCACTCAGAATACCCCCAATCCCCAAAACATAAAAGTCCATAGAGGCTGTGCCAGAGTTGGCACAGCCTTTTTTGTTATTGTTATCGTTTCCGTTATAGTCATCGTCCCCGTTCCTTATTTCCCGACCCTTCGCTGAAAACTATAAATAAAAGTAATATTTGTACAAATAATAGTTTTATTTATATAAATATTAGTTTTATTCTTACAAATATAAGTTTTATTTATACTTTTCTCCGAGGGGGCAGGAATTTTGGACCGAAGTGTTGCAAAGTTTTTAGGGGCGTTAAGGTCTTTAAAGACCCTAATGACTTTAAAGACAACGACCTTAAAGACCCTAACGACTTTAAAGACCCTACCCACCCCAAAGACTTTACTGCTCCCAAAGACAAATCCCACTCATAATTAGCACAGCACAGTTTTTTTTGCTACTTTTGCGAGAAGGATAATACCAATAATAACCGATAAAACAGCATACTATGATAACAGGCGAGATAAAGAGTCGCATCGACTCAATCTGGGACACGTTCTGGACGGGCGGCATCACCAACTCCATCACCATACTTGAGCAGATGACATACCTCTTCTTCATGAAGATGCTCGACGACGCACAGAAGACTAAGGAGGCCAATGCCAGCATCATGGGCGTGGCGGTCAAGGACCCCACCTTCAGGGAGGGCATGTGGCACAACCCCGACACCGACGCTGACGTGCCCTACGACAGCCTGCGCTGGAGCGTGTTCAAGAACAAGGATGTAGAGGAGATGT
>Ga0233374_1000192_pt1 | contig 12014 bp, 14 predicted proteins | sample ElkDunMinimDraft_FD_180688 | JGI IMG/M metagenome (GOLD analysis project Ga0233374, IMG submission 180688) | Fecal eukaryotic communites from dung pellets of Tule Elk in California, USA - Elk Dung E1 | ecosystem: Host-associated > Mammals > Digestive system > Large intestine > Fecal | place...
ACGAATGATATTAAATTATTCGTTGAATTACCATCTTTACAATTCTTTGCTAACCGTGTGAATTTTGGTATTAATCGTGTGCACTATGCAGTAATTACAGAGGACCCAGTAACGGGTGAATACACGTATGCAACGCCTGTACGTATACCAGGAGCTGTATCATTAACGGAAACGACAGTAGGAGATAACACACGTTTCTACGCTGATAATGGAGTTTATTACTCAGCTAGCTCAAACCAAGGTTACGAAATGACTTTAACATTTGCTAAGATTGCAGAACAATTCCGTATCGATGTATTAGGTGAGACATTAGTTAATGGTGGTTTATATGAGAATGGTAATGCGCGTCAAAAGCAATTCGCTTTACTATTTGAAATTGATGGTGATGTACAAGAAGATAAATTTGTTTATTACAATTGCAGTGCTACACGTCCAGGAACTTCTACTACTACTAAAACGGAAACGACTGAAGTTAATACAAACGAGTTAACAATTACGGCTTCACCACGTCCTACAGACCGTGCTATTCGATGGATTACAGGCGAAACAACTGACCAAGCTATCAAAGATACATTCTATGATGCAGTAGTAGAACCTGTAACGATTCCTTAATAAATAATAAAAAATAAAATAGTATAGGAGAATGAATAAATGGAAAAGGTATTAACAATTGACGAACGCAAAGTGACGTTCAAAGCCGATGGAGCTACTCCACTACGATACCGTGCACAATTCAATCGTGATTATTTCGCGGACATTATTAGTATCACAAATAGTTTAAAAGATTTAAATACAGGTGAGGTTGATTTATCTAAAATTAACACTACAATTTTCTCAGATATTATTTATCTATTAGCTAAAACTGCAGACAAAGAAATTGGAGACATTTTCGATTGGTATGGTTCTTTCGATTCGTTCCCTGTATTTGAAGTGTTTGGAGAATTACAAGAGTTACTATTATCTAACATGCAGCAATCAGTTAAAAAAGCTAAAAAAAAATAGGAAATGGTGAAGATACTCAAAAGCCTTTAACGGTTAGTGAGTATCTTCTTGCTTGTAAAATAGCGAAGTTATCTATTCAAGAATTAGAATATATTACTGTTGGTATGGCTTTAGACCATTGCGAAGAATTTGCAGTAGCTCGTAATCCAGAATTAAAAGGTGAAAAAGAAGCTACTCAAGAAGATATTAAACGTTTCAAGAACAGATAAGAAAACGCCAATTGACAAAGGAATAACTATTGAGTTATACTTTTATCAAGAGGTGATATTAATGGAAAAACAGTATAATATTTACAAAATAACTAATTCGGAAAATGGTAAAATTTACGTAGGTTCGACTTCTAACTTCAAAAAAAGAAAAAATCTCCATATGTCTCGTTTAAGAAGAGGTAAGCATACAGAAAGATTACAATCAGATTTCAAAGAAGGTGTTTACGAATTTGAAGTAATAACATCTTGTGAGAAAGAAGAAAAAGACTTATTAGAAAGATTTTGGATTTCTTGTTATAAATCAAACGATAAAAATTTTGGTTATAACTATGAAACAGGTGGAAATAAAGGTAAGAAGTTAAATAAAGATACTTGTGAAAAAATAAGAAAAAAAACAAAATCAAGAAATTTGTCTTACGGTAATCATCCAGGAGCTAAAAAGGTTATAAGAATAAATGACGGAAAAGTTTTCGATTCTATAAAATCAGCAGCTGAATCTATAGGTTTAACACTAGGAGCCGTTTCGTCTTTATGTAGAGGTGTGAATAAATCATCATTAGCGAAAGACGGAATTAGTTATCAATTCGCTTATTACGAAGAAGGGAAGGATTACGTTTTAAAGGACGTTGATTTGAAAACTCATAATTTACCAAAAAAAGTATTGTGTATAGATACTCAAGAAGTATTTAATAGTATACATGAAGCTTCGAAAAAATTAGGACTTGCGCAAAGTAAAATTTCTTTAGTATGTAATGGTAAAAGGAATCATACAGGTGGTTACAAATTTAAATTCCTCGAATAACATCTATCTTTGATAGGTGTTTTTATTATGGAGAAAGGGGGATGTATGGTAAGACGTATTCAAGGAATAACGATAGAAATTGATGGCTCAACTACAGGTTTAACCCAAGCGCTAAGTGATGTAGATAGCGCTAGTAGAAGAACCACAGGTGAATTAAGACAGATTGACAGGGCTTTGCAATTTAATCCAGGGAATGTCGAGTTGTTAGCGCAACAACAGGAATTGTTAGCTGAACAAGTGCAAACAACAACAACACGTTTGAATGTATTAAGACAAGCTCAAGCTCAAGTCCAAGCGCAGTTTGATAGTGGTCAAATAGATGCAGAACAATACAGAAGATTTAACCGAGAGTTAATTGTAACTGAGAATCAACTTGAAAATTTACAAAACAGATTAAATGAAAGTTTAAGTGCTAACGTTGATGAATCTTCTTTAAGGAGATTCGGTGGAGCATTACGAGACTTAGGGACAGAAGCACAAAATGTTGGTCGAGAAATTGGTACAGCTTTAGGCGGTGCTGCTACGGCTGCTACTGCCGGTATAGCCGGTCTAGTATTAGGGACTGAAGACTTAAATAACGACTTAGCGAGATTAAGAACTAATGCTAGTGTAGCCGGTGTTGGATTAGAAGAAGCTGAAGGGGCTTTTGAACGTTTATTCGCAATTAGTGGAGAGGCTGATAGTTCTGTAGAAGCCGTATCTCAATTATTAGCAAGCGGATTTCAAGGAGAAGAGTTAAGTGGTGTATTAGATAACGTAGCAAGTGCCGCTATTAGATTCTCGGATACGTTAAATGTCGAAGGTATATCAGATGGATTACAGGAAACTTTAACTAATGGTAGTGAAGCCGCCGGTCAGTTTGCTGAACTTCTAACACGTTCAAATGTAGATGTTGATGCTTTTAATGAAACCTTAGGTGGTTTATCTACTCAAGCAGAAAGAAACACTTTTGCTTTACAAACTTTAAATGATATAGGTTTAACAGAAACATTAGATACTTTCAGAGAATTAAATCCTGAGGTTGCTGCATCTCGAGAAGCACAAGCAAACTTGCAAACAGCGTTGTCAGATTTATCATTAATACTAACACCGTTAATTACATTAGTTACGGATTTAGCTACACGTTTTGTAGAATTTGCAACCGCAAATCCACAATTAGTAACTGGTTTTGCTATAGTATCAGCAGCAATTACAGCATTAGCCGGTGCGTTTGCGTTCTTTTCACCTTTAGTTAGTGCCTTAGCAAGTTTATTCCCGGTATTAGCTACTGTTATAGGCGGTATATCAGCTCCAATTGCAATTGCAGTATTAGCTATAGGCGGTATTGTAGCGGCTTTGGTAGCGGCTTACTCTCAGTCAGAAACATTTAGAGACGGTGTTGCAACGGTATTCGGTGCTATTCGAGACTTTGTTGTAGAAGCATTCGGACGTGTTTCAGATTTTGTTACTGAACGTATTCAATTAATAAAAGATTTTTGGGATGAAAACGGATCACAAATTCAACAAGCTTTTGAAAATGTATTCAATGCAGTTCAAACGGTTATTGAAGCGGTTTTCCCTGTTATTCAATCAATAATAGAAGGTGTTATTGATGCCATCAGAAATGTTATTGATGGTGGATTAAACTTTATATTAGGAATCATTAAAACGTTCTCTAGTGTATTAACAGGAGATTGGCAAGGAGCATGGGATGGTGTTAAACAAATACTAAGTGGCGCAGTAGAAGCACTATTTGGATTAATTCAATTAAGTTTTGCGGGTAGAATAATTGGGATCATTAGAAAGTTCGCTGATGATGCTATTAACTTCTTCAGAAACTTAGGCAGTGGTGCAAGAAGTCAATTCGATGAAATAGTAAGTAGTGCTACTAGTCGTTTTGAAGCAGTAAGAGACGCAATACTAAGACCAATTGAACGAGCTAGAGATGGGGTTAAAGGAATTATTGATTCTATCAAAGGATTCTTTACAGGTTTAGATTTACGATTACCAGAAATTAGATTACCAAAATTACCGAGAGTTCGAGTTAACGGTGAGTTTAGTTTAAATCCTCCACGAGTTCCGAGCTTTGAATTCTACGCTAAGGGTGGTATTATGACGCGTCCTACAGCATTCGGAATTAATCCTAATACAGGTTCTACTATGGTGGGTGGAGAAGTACCTGGCATGAGTGAAGCAGTGCTCCCATTAAACGCCGAAACATTAGGAACAATTGGACGCGCCATTGCTAACCAAATGGGAGGTAATAATACACCTTCTACAATCGTTGTTCAATCAGTATTAGATGGACGTATCATCGCTGAAACAATTACACCATTCGTGTCACAGAATCAACAATCAACAACAAATTTACGAGCGGCATCGAGAGGGGTGAATTTATGATAATAGAATTATTAGACGGTACTCGTTACGATATTGAAGATTATAGTTTAAAACGTCTTTATCATTATATCCCTTCTGCTACTATAGAACATAATTCTGTAACCGTTGATGCAAGAAGTGATGTTATTTTAAATTCAAAAGTGAATAACAGAACTATTAGTGTGGATTTCGTTTATATCTCTAGGGATATTTTTGATTTCTACTTAATACGTGAAGAAGTTAACGCTTTGTTCTTACGAGAAGAAGCTTATTACATTACATTCAAGAACGAGCCACATAAACGCTGGTTAGTAAAAGTAGCTAATGGATATAACTTACAACCTAATCAAAAACTCGAAACATTCACTATTGATTTCATCACAATTAACGCTTATGCAGAATCGATAGCAACAACTCAAACTTTAAAAGAATGGGATGTTGATGCATGGTCTTGGAATGGCGCTATTGATTGGGAAGAAGATTTACAATATAGCTTCAATACAAACGAATTTACTCTTAATAATTTGGGTAATGCAACTATCGACCCTAGAGTTAACCAATTAAGGATAACGGTTAAAGGAAACTTCCAAAATATATTCCAAATAATAAATAGAACAACAAATGAAGTGTACGATTTTTCTGGTAACCTTACTAGTTCTGATGAATTGGTATTAGATGGTATACGTTCTTTGAAAAATGGTGTTTCTGTTTTTTCTACAACAAATAAAAAACTCATAACATTAAAACCAGGATTGAATCGATTCAGTGTATTAGGTGGTACATTAGACAATATTGATTTTGATTTCAGATTTATATATAAATAAAAGGATGTGGGTAAATGGCTCAATTATACAATGTAGATTCACCAATTACACGAGAACAACGAAATAACTTAAACGCAACATTTGAAGATATTCAGACACGTTTTTCAAATTTACGATATCAAATTTCTATTTTAGCAGGTGGAGCTGATTTGGAAGCTATCATTGAACGTATTTTAAACGCAGTGACACAAGCAGAAACGGTTACAAGCGACACTCAAGCTGTTCTAGTAGAAGTAAATGACGCTTTAGCACAATTAACGCAATTAACTAACGATGCTAATTTAGCAACAAACCGTGCAAATGATGCCGCAACTACAGGTAACACTTTAAATACAGAGTTGACTTCTTTACAAGGTGAATTAGTAACACTTAGGGATTCATTGCAAGATATTTTGAACTCAGAAAATCAGCGTGTTGATAATGAACAACTGCGTGTAGAAAATGAAGAAGCGAGAAATTCAACTGAACAACAACGTGTAGACAACGAAAGTGCACGTGTTTTAGCAGAACAACAACGAGAATTAGACAATGAAGTTATTCAACAAATTGTAAACAACTTCGAAAGCGTTGATTACGATCCTACAGCTACTTATGAGTTCCCTACTTTAGTTTCGTTTGACGGAAGTACTTATATTGTTTTACAAACAGTTACAGGTGTTACACCAACTGACGATAAAGTTAACTACAGAGTTGCAGCTCGTAAAGGGATAGATGGTAACGGTGCGGTTAGTACTGTTAACGGACGTTTACCAGATTTAAATGGGGAAGTTACTTTAACTAGTTCGGATATCGGATCAACTCCTTTAACATCATTCGATACTTTAAATACTCAATCAACAGAGCATTTTGCAAACAACAATATTCACAAGATTAATATTAGTGAGTTTGGTGCAGCTTTTGATGGTGTAACCGATGATACAGCTAGTATTCAAGCTGCTGTAGATTACTTAACGGCTCTTGGTGGTGGAGATTTATATTTACCACGAGGTACAGCTATTATCACTAATACAATCAATGTTACTAAACCTATTACGTTTATTGGTGAAGGTGATGGAAGCGATACACCTAACACGAATGGCGAATTAGTTTCAGTATCATCTTTCCGATGGGCAGGTGCTAGAGACGGTGTAATGTTCTTGGTTAAATCAGATACTCCTAACAGTTACCTGTTTGGTGGTGGTTTTAGAAACTTACTTATAAACGGTAGTTCGGAAGCTGGTATTGGTATTCAAGGTTCTAGTGTCGGTTATATGAATTTCGAAAAAATTAAAATTCGTGAAGTTACAACACATGGTATTAAATTAGATGCAGACAATGGCGTACTTACACAATTTAACCGAATTTCAGATTATCACTTTGTTTATGGTGCGAATGACCAAGTTCGAAATGCCAACGGTTTATATCTAAATGACCCAGATGGTGGATTAGTTACACAAACACATGTACTTTCTATCACTGGATTGGTACAGGATGGCTCATTGATTTATATTGGCTTCTCGGATAACAACATCTTCGAAAAAATCGGTGGTGCTGTAATCGGTAACGGTTATAACTTGTATTTAGCGAATGGTGATCGAGTATCTGCTAACAGTAACTTAGTAAAATATATGGGTGGTCGTGTTTACGCTGAGAGTAATACTTTCGGAAACCGTATCATGCATTATATTTCAGAAGGCGGAAGTATTTTTGTTGAAGAAGGCGCTCAACTTCACTATGTATTAGAAGATTATCAAACTAGCGAACTTTATGAAACTCATACTTTTAAAATGTCAGACCAATTAAAAGTTACTGTAGGCGAATTAGTTCCTATGTTAAATGCTTCGTATGGTGAGAACGCTTTATTATGGGGTTCGGTGAATATGCCGTCTTCACAAAATTCTAAAGTCTTATATTCAACGCCACCAATTAGCGAATGGGACAATGGGGTTATCGAATCTATAACGGCTCATTTTAGTAGTGATACTGCGAATACAAATTCAGTATTTAGATCAAGAGTAGCACTTAACACTGTAGGTCCAAATGGCGGAACACCAACTCCTAAATTTGATACGTTTTTAAATGTCCCTGTAAACAATTCACCATATGTAAATCAATCTATAACTATCCCAACTAATGTTCAATATGTTAGAGGCGATAGTGTATATTTAGTTTTAGAACGTGTAGGTGTAGCTATTGAAGATAATACAGCAGGAAATGTTCAATTATTAGGTTTAACTTTAAATTATCGTTCAAATGGACCTGATAGTCCTGGCTCTGGAACATACGCAGTAACTAAACCTTACATTGATGCACCAAGACTATAAGACGGCTTAAAAACCGTCTCCCTTCGGAGGAGGTGGAACATGCTAGTAATAATTAACGGCAACGATTCAGAGGTTATTTTAGAAAGTAACTACGAAAAGTACGAAGAGATAAATGGCACTGCTTTACAAATAAGCTTTGACTCTTATAAATTCGAAAATAATTACGGACACGATTTAATAGATTACAATGTTAGAGTAGAAGATGAAGACGGTCATGTTTATGTTATTAAACAATTAACTAATTTTCCGAATCAAAAAAGAGTTTTAGCTAATCACGAATACTATGAATTAATAGGAAATAGAAGAAATCAAATTTTGCAAGGTCAATATAATTTTACTGATTTAGCAGATTGGTTATTTAGTGGTACTGGTTGGACTTATACTTTAGAAGACGCAGTGCCTCCTTACAATTTCAATAGTTTTGGTAACGATAATGTAATTTCTTTAGTACAAAAGTTAAAATCTTTCTTTAACCTTGAAATGCAAATAATGCCTAACAAAGTTATTAGATTCGCTAGAACGATAGGCGAAAGAAATGATTTACAATATCGTTATAAAAACAATATCAAAGAAATATCTCAAAGTTTCGATACAACAAATGTTAGAACTAGGGTTTTTGCTTATGGGAAAGACGGTATCCAAGCCGTTTATACTTCAGAGTTAGCTCTTAACCCTAGATTTGGGATAATCGAAGCAGAACCTATAAGAGATGAAAGTCTTGAAACTCACCAACAACTTATCGAATTCGCTAGGCAATCTTTAAATGATAAAGTTGATATAAATGTCGAAGCTAGTGTTTTAGATGTTGATGGTAAAATAGGAGAGTATGTTTGGTTAATCCATGAAGAGTTGGGTCTAGAATATGAAACTAGAATTATAAGCAAAACTTCAAAAAGGGATTATGAAGAAAGTGTCGTTGAAATAGGTAATGTTAAAAGACAAACTATCGAAGACGCAATAATTAACCAAAAAGAAGAAGTAAAGCAGAATAGAGAAGAAGCCAATCAAGCAGTTAACGAACTAGATGAAAAGACAACGGCACAAACTGAAGAAGTAAGGTTATTCGTAGAAAACGTTGAACAGACTTTAAACTCTTCTATTACATTGACAGCAACCCAAATAAGAAGTGAAGTTAATGATGTGGAAAACAGACTTAACTCAAGTATTACACAAACAGCGAGTTCGATTCGTTTAGAAGTTCAACAAGTCGATAGAAATGTAGCTTCTTTAGAAATAACAGCCGATCGAATACAATCTAATGTAACTAATCTTGAGAATAGTACAAACTCTTCTATTACTCAATTATCAAATAACATTAATTTAAAAGTTGATGTAGGCGGAACAATTTCGGACATTAACTTATCGCCTGGTAATGCTACTATTAATGCAGATAGAATCGACTTGAACGGCGCGGTATTTGTTAATGGTAGTATTACAGGAAATACTAATATTGTAGTGGGTAATAACGCTGCTGTCGGTAACGCTTTATACTTTGGTGGATCTAGAAGTTCATTCGATTTCATCGAAATATCGGGTGGAGATATGACTTTTAACAGTTTCGGCGATTTTATGTTTAGTGGCGGAAACTTGTATGTAAATGGAAGAAGAGTATTAACAGAAGACGATTTAACATAAAAGGAGGAATAGAAATGGAATATCAAGTAACTTTACACAATGGACAAGGTTTTATGATTACAGTAAGTGACGAAAAAGCGATTGATACGTTAACAGTGCAATTAAATGACCGCAATACATCTTTCGTAAATTTAGGGGGTTGTGTTGTTCATAAGAACACAGTAGCTACTATCCTTCCTATTAAGGAACAAGTTTAGTATGGAAATTAACGCACTTACAGCTATCGTAGGCGGGCTTGGAACATTAATAGGTATTCTTATTAATGTTACTCGCTTCTCTAAGGACAGGGACAAGGATGTACGTTCTAGCGCATCACAACAAGCAGTTATAAATACAAAATTAGATGTAATTAGTAATGGCGTTGATTCTGTTAGGGTTGATTTAAAAATGCTAGAAAAAGAACAATCAAGGATCATGGAACGTGTTACACGTAATGAAGAAAAAGCAGATAGCGCTCATAAACGAATTGATAAATTGGAGGAAAGAGTTAATGAAAATTAATTGGAAAGTACGTTTACAGCATAAAGGTTTTTGGGTATCGTTAATTGCTTTACTATTAGTAATTGCTAATCAAATAGCAGCGTTATTTGGTATTGATATCACTATTTACAATGAACAGGTTACAGCTTTATCAGAGAGCGTTCTAGCTATCTTAGGTTTATTAGGTATCATTATCGACCCAACAGTAAATGGCTTATCAGACAGCGAACAAGCACTAAAATACAAGAAACCAAAGGAGTAATTAAATGATTACAATTTCACCAGGGCATTGGGTAGTTGGTACAGGCGCACGAGATTTAATAGATGAAGTAACTGAAGCGCGTCGAGTAGCTAAACGTGTTACAGAAATTCTACGTAAAGCTAATATTCAAACCAATTACATTGAAGATAATGTTTCGAAGAATCAAAGACAGAATTTAACGTATCTTGTAACGCAACATAACAAGACTACACGTGAATTAGATGTATCTGTACACTTCAATGCATCTGGTAAACGTGAAAATCGTGGTATTGGTACAGAGGTGTTGTATTATGATGCTAAGGGACTAGCAGCAAAAGTAAGTAAAGCTATTTCTCAAGCTAGCGGATTGATTGACCGAGGACCAAAGCAACGTAAAGAATTAGCATTCTTAGCTAATACTAATAAAACGGCTATCTTATTAGAAGTGTGCTTTGTTAATTCGATTGTAGATACAGCTATTTATAATCGTGATTTTGAAAAAGTGTGTCAAGGTATCGCCAAAGAGTTAGCGATTTATGTTGGTAAAAGCTTGGATAATAAAAACTCTGGTAAATATGACTTATTAGACGATAAAGATTCTAAAGTGTGGCGTATTCAATCTGGAGCATTCAATTCTAAAGAAGCGGCTATAAAAGCGTTCGAAAAGAGCGGACTACCATATGCAACTATCCGAGGTTCAATTAAATAAAACATCATCCCATCACTTAATTGTGGTGGGCTTTTTTTGTACATAAAAATAAATTTAAAATAAATAAAAAAACTTTATAAAAACTATAGACATTAACCTTTTTAGGTGTTATAATATATTTAAGAGGTAAGGCAGTAACACAAAAACAAACAAAAAGGTGGAAAACAAAATGACAAACACAAACGTAGAAAACATGAAATTAGAAGTATTAGCAAAATATGAAGAATTAGAAGCGGCTTTCGAAGCACAAGCTACAAACGAAGTATTAGACCAAATCCAAAGTGACATCGCAAAATTAGATGCTCAAATCAACGAAGAGTTATTCCCAACAAAAAATAAAACAAACATCGAAGTAATTGCAGAACAACTTTTAGCTCAAGGTTTCTATTCAACACAAGACGGAGAAACTTTAACAGTAACAGGTATGGAATATGACTTATCAATCGTAGCATTAGAAAAAGGATTCGCTTTAGAAACATTCTCAACACACGCTATCGAACATTTCAACACAAATGAGTGGACTAATTACAAAGAAGTAAAAACTACAAAAGGCTTAAACGGATACCTTAAGAAATTCGGGTTTGGACAAGTATCACTATAAGAAAAAGGGAGGGTAAAATCTCCCAGCCTATATAATATAAAAATAAATAAAAAAACTTTATAAAAACTATAGACACACACCTAATTAGGTGTTATAATATATTTAAGAGGTAAGGCAGTGACGGACTAAAAAGAGTCGGCTGACAAGGAGAACAAAATGAAAACTATCGAAATGATTACAGTAACTGACGAAATCGCAAACATCATCGACAACAATGTAAGATTACACCCAGAACTACCAATGACATTCATCATCTCTGATTCTTGCAACAAAACAAATCGCATGAAAACTAAAGCGGCAAAATTACAAAAAGTATTCGCTAAAATGGGTGCTGAAGTTACAGTAATCGGTTTAGGAGACGACAGTCACTCATACATGGACTTACTAGTAGAAATTACAGACCCAGTAGCAGGAAGCTTAGAGAAGTACTTAGCATAAAAAATAGGGGTGTAAAAACCCCTAAAGTTCCCAGGAGGTAAAAATGAAATACGAATTAAAAGATATTATGACAATAGTCGAAGCTTCAGAACGTTATAACGTCAATTTGGAGACGTTGAAATGTAAATTCAAGCCAAGTATAGTAGGACAAACAAAAATTGATTTATGGAAGCGTGAGGGGCTTATAAAACAGTCTGGTAAGACGTGGTTGATTACGCCACAATTTATGTATGAAGTATTTGGTGTTTAATGGATGCAGTTACAATAAGGTAACGGTTCAAAAGGAGAAAATAATATGTTTAAAAAGTTTGGTTTATTAAAATTAGGCGGTTGTGTTTTAGCTTTAGGTTTATTGAATGCTGTAATTAATCCAGAGGATAAAGATGTAGAAGTTAAAAAAGAAGTACAAGTT
>Ga0233374_1000201_pt1 | contig 11433 bp, 9 predicted proteins | sample ElkDunMinimDraft_FD_180688 | JGI IMG/M metagenome (GOLD analysis project Ga0233374, IMG submission 180688) | Fecal eukaryotic communites from dung pellets of Tule Elk in California, USA - Elk Dung E1 | ecosystem: Host-associated > Mammals > Digestive system > Large intestine > Fecal | place: USA...
GGAGGCTAGTTTTTCTCCTTATCATTTTCATCGTATATTTCAGTCATTTGTTGGGGTTTCAGTAATGGAGTATGTTCGAATGAGAAGATTATCTTGTGCAGCTATTCGATTAATAGAAAGTAATCAACGGGTAATCGATGTGGCTCTAGATTATGGCTTTCATTCACATGAATCTTTTACAAGGGCCTTCAAAAAAGCTTACGGCCTATCACCAATCCAATATAGAAATGCTCCAATTAAACCCAAACCACTCATTTATTATTCAAACTATCAATTGAAAAAAACGAAAGGTGGAATTGTTATGCAAGCAAAAATTGTTACTAAACCAAAGATGTATGTCATTGGTTATTCATTACAAACAACGGTGGCGGAAGAGAGAAATAAGCTCGATATCCCTATGTTTTGGCAGACTTATTTCAAAGAAGAATTATTTACAACATTTGGTGAGACGGTAAACCCTCAAATTGAACTAGGAATTTGCACAGACTATCATTCTGATAACGGACAGTTTACTTATATGATCGCTAAGGAGGTTACTGAAAAACCAAGTGAATTGCCTGAAGGGATGACTTTCAGAACCTTCCCTGAAACACAATTTGCTGTATTTACTACCCCACCTACTTCTGAAGGAAATTTCTCATCAACAATACAATCTACTTGGGACGATATAATCCAAAACTGGATTCCTTCGTCTGAATATGAACAATGCGGTGAATATGAATATGAATTATATGATGAAAGATGCCATAACAAACAAAACAAACAGATTGACATTTACATTCCTATACAAAAAAGAGCAAGTAAAAAGTGACTTCAGGTACGTTCTAGCAAATAGAATAAAAACACTCCATTTTCATTCTTACTATAAAAAATCACCTCGCTTAATTGAGGTGATTTTTCACCCCTTAATGAACCACTATTCATTTTATGTTATGATAATAGAAATTAAGGGGGGCCAAAGATGTTTTTTCATAAAGAAATAGAACAAGGGAATTTTGGAAATGTTTCTTTTGCAAATGGTTCGGTGCGTTTTCAATCGGTAAAGCTTAACGTGTATTGTTACATTATAGATGGAATTGCTATTGATGCTGGTTCACAATCTTTAAAAAATGAGTTTCAATCATTTTTTATTAACAAAGAGATTGATGCACTATATTGCACACATATACACGAAGACCATACCGGATGTGCAGCATGGCTCCAACAAAAAAACATTCCTGTCTATATTCATGAAAAATCGATTGTAGAAGCATCTAAAAAAGGCAAATACCCAATGTACCGACAATTTTTTTGGGGGAAGCGCCGAGCATTTAAGGCGAACCCTATTCCCGAAACCTTTACGTCACGTACATACAATTGGCAGAGTATATTTACACCTGGTCATTCAGCTGATCATATGGTCTTTTTGAACACTTCTACCGGCCAGCTTTTCTCAGGAGATTTATTTGTACAAATACGAACAAAAGTGATTATGGACAGTGAATCCATTCCGCAAATTATTAACTCCATTGAAGAGGTACTGAAATATGATTTTGACGAAGTCTTTTGCAATCATGCAGGATATATTAAGGACGGCAAACAGAAGTTCAAAGAAAAACTGGGTTATTTATATCAAATAACCGATCGAGTACAGCAATTACATAAACAAGGTAAAACGATAACAGAAATTCATCAGCAAGTTTTCCCACGCAAGTATCCAATTACAATGTTTTCTTCTGGGCAATGGGATTCAAAACACATTGTGACTTCTATTTTAGAGTAATACGCAATATACGTACCTTTATGGAGAAGTGAAATGAGAATAATACGACACTCCTTGTAAAAAGAAGTAAGAAAAACGAAATCGGACAAGTGAGGATCAATCGTTCTCACTCGCATAAAACATACCGATTTGAATCGATTTCAGATTAGTAAATACTAATATTTTAAAAGAGTCTGACATCCAATGGGAAAATCAGACTCTTTTTCACAAATATCTCTTTTCAATAATTGATAACTAACTATAAAGGGAAAAATAACGGAATAACAATCATCATCACGATAAACATAACAATTTGTAGCGGAATACCAATCCTTAAAAAATCACTAAATTTATATTCCCCTGCCGTCATAACAAGTGCATTTGTTGGTGAGGCTACCGGAGTCGCAAATGCCATACTGGATGCAGCTGCGACAGCAATTAAATAGGTATACGGATTAGCATCGAGCATGATGGCCGCATTCATGGCAATTGGAGAAAATAATACTGCTGTTGCTGTATTGCTGATAAATTGACCAAATAACATCGTAAGCAAATAAATACCTGCCAACACACCAAGGGAACCATAATCGCCCAATACTTGAATAAGTCCTTCCGATATAAGCTCTACTCCCCCCGTTTTTTCCAACGCAGTTGCCATAGGAAGCATACAAGCAATTAATACAATACTCTCCCAATTAATTTTACTATAGGCGTCATCCATATTACGTAAGCATCCAGTTACAATCATAAGAATTGCTGCTAAAAGGACCGATATTACAGCGGGAACTACATTGAAAATCATCAACAAAATCATACTTAGCATGATGAGGCCTGCAATCAAGGCTTTTCCATTAGCCTTGGCTATACTAGCCTGCTCTTGAGGTTGCCCAATAACGACTACATCCTTAGTCTCTTTCGCTAACAATTCAATTTCATCCCAAGACCCTTGTACAAGTAAAGCATCTCCAAAGCGAAGACGTACTTCCGACATATTATCTAGCACATAGTCTCCTTTTCGATTGATGGCAATGATATTTAAATTATATTTTTCACGAAAATTAATTTTCGCTACAGAATCACCAATTAAACTAGAGTGTGGTGTCAGTAAAACTTCGGCAATACCTAGCTTACTAGTAACCAGTTGCTCAGTCTCAGATTCCTTTTCCAAAGCGAGCGAATAATCCGTTATAAATTTCTCGAGTTGTTGATAGGATCCCAATACATATAATACATCCTGGTTCTTTATTATACTGTTAGGACCTGCCATTTCCTGAAAGGTCATTGGCAGCAAATTCAAGCCTTCACTTGATTTTCTCTCAATTTTCAAAATACAAATCTGATAGATTGACGGCAATTTTAACTTTGAAAGCTGTCTTCCTACAATTGCTGAATGACTCGGTACTGTTATGCGAAATAGTTTTCCACCTAATTCATAATCGGTAGCAAGGTTCTTAGGTGAAAGTCGATATCCATTCTCGATTTTTTCTTTATAATCTCCCTTAGGCAACAACACATCACGTACCAATACTAAATACACAATCCCAACAAATACAGCAATTATTCCCACTGGGGTTATATCGAAAAAACCTAATCGTTCAAAACCATGATCGACTAGAGCTTGGCTAACAATCATGTTCGGAGGAGTTGCAATTAACGTTAATAACCCTGCTAAACTACTAATATAAGATAATGGAATTAAAAATCTTGATGGACTATGTTTCATTTTCATAGCAATTCCAACAACAATAGGAAGCATTAATGCAACAGTCCCTGTATTACTCATAAAAGAACCTACAAAGGCAACAATCATCAATAATAGGACAAACAGCTTCAATTCACTGTTATTCGACCAACGTAAAAGTAAATTGCCGACAATCCCAGCAAGACCAGTCCGTAAAAGACCTGCTCCAATAATAAACAAGCCAGCAATCATAATTACAACGGCATTCGAAAATCCTGCAAATGCCTCAGTTGGATTTAATATACCCGTCAAAGTTAAAGCTAATAAAGCTAATATTGCTACTAAATCAGCTCTTACTCTATTACTCATAAAAAGAAGTATGCTTACCCCCAAGATACAGAAAGTCATGATTAACTGCATTTTATAATCCCTCCTCTACACACTTCAAAACTACCCTACCTACAATCTTTCGTCTATATCAATGTAAATATATCCGCAAAAGTTCATCATTAGTACAAGACACTTTTTATATACTGAAGAACGCACACAAAATAATTTAAAAAACAATCTAGTTACAACATGAGGAAACTAAATAATTGAATTGGCTTTATTTAACCTTGCAGGTTTAATCGAAATTGTTGAAGTTATTGGATTAAAGAAAGCACAGAAAAAGGGAGCTGGCTGACATATATCATTCTTATATTGAGTTTAATCCTTAGTTTAGCTCTATTTTACGTTTAGCTTTAGAAAACATCTGTTGCTTATGCCGTATAGGCTGGTATCGGTGCTGTGTACTGTGGGCGTTACTGTTATCGGCCTTATAGTTTATAAAGAATCCAAAAATTCCTTACAAATCGTATGTATCTCCGGCATTAAAGGATTAAGATTAGTGGAATAAGAAGACCTAACATCCAATTTAGGGACTATCTAGCATAAAACCATATATAAAAAGCAGAGAAAGAAAATCTTCCTCTGCTTTTTTATTAACCACGTGATACGTATGAACCGTCAGTAGTGTTGATAACTAATTTATCTCCTTGGTTTACGAAGAAAGGAACTTGAACTACAAGACCCGTTTCAACTGTTGCAGGTTTAGTACCACCTGAAGCAGTATCACCTTTGATTCCTGGTTCTGTTTCAGTTACTTCTAAAGTAACTGTGTTAGGAAGTTCGACACCAATTGTTTCTGTTTGGTAAGTCATGATATATACTTCCATGTTTTCTTTTAAGAACTTTAATTCGCGTTCAATTTGTGCACTTGAAAGCTCAATTTGATCATATGTTTCATTATCCATGAATACATGTTGGTCGCCACTTGCATATAAATATTGCATTTTACGGTTTTCAATGTGCGCTTTTGCTACTTTTTCACCAGCACGGAAAGTTTTCTCTTGAACTGCACCTGAACGTAGGTTACGAAGTTTTGAACGAACGAATGCAGCACCTTTACCTGGTTTAACGTGTTGGAAGTCAATTACTTGCCAAATCCCGTTATCTACTTCGATTGTTAATCCTGTTTTAAAATCATTTACAGAAATCATTATGTTTCCTCCCAAATATTACAAGATGATGAGTTCTTTAGGTGAATGAGTTAGAGATTCATTTCCTTCATTCGTTATAATCGTATCATCTTCAATACGCACTCCACCTATTCCTGGAATATAAATTCCAGGTTCACAAGTGACAACCATTCCTGGCTCTAAAACAATATCACTTTTAAAGGATAGTCCTGGTCCTTCATGTACTTCTAAACCAATTCCATGTCCGGTTGAATGTCCGAAGTTAGGACCGTAACCTTTTTCAGTAATATAATCACGAGTCAAAGCATCTGCTTGTCTTCCTGTTATTCCAGCCTTAAGACCAGCCATTCCTCTTAGTTGAGCTTCTAGCACAATGTCATATATTTCCTTTAATTGATCTGTTGGCTGTCCCACAGCTACAGTTCTTGTAATATCAGAAACATATCCATTGTAATAAGCACCAAAATCTAATGTTACAAGATCACCTTTTTCAATGACCTTATCACTAGCTACTCCATGAGGTAATGCTGAACGGTGGCCAGAAGCTACGATTATATCGAAGGAAGAAGATGTTGCACCCTGTTTTCTCATAAAGAACTCTAATTCATTTGAAACGTCCAATTCAGTAATACCAGCTCTTATGTAACTAGTAATATGCTCGAACGCTGCATCTGCAATCTTTGCAGCTTCCTTTAATATCTTAATCTCTGCGCTACTCTTTATCAAGCGTAATTTCTCAATCACACCGGAAATTGGTACAAGCTCAGCCTCACATTTTTGTTCATACTGCTTATAAGAAGCAAAAGTTAATGTATCTTGTTCGAATCCTAGCTTCGTAATACCTAGTTCTTTTGCTACTTTCGCTACTTCCTCAAAGATGCTAGCTGTATGTTTGACAATTTCAAAATCTGGGCATTGAGCCGCAGCTTGCTCCGTATAGCGGAAATCCGTAATAAAAATCGCTTTTGTTTTTGAGACAAGGACTACACCTGCTGTACCAGTAAATCCTGTCATATATCTTCTATTGTAATTACTCGTGATTAAAAGACCGTCAATATGTAACTGTTCAAATGTCGCTCGTAATTTTTCTAATTTACTCATTTTATTCTCTCCCTTTTACAAATTGATAATAATACGTTCTGACCAAAGATGACAATTTGTCCTTCAATTATTGCTACGAATGCATAAAAGAACGCTTCCAACATGTAATCTAAAAGTAATTATCTTCCCCTTCATTTCTCCTCGTTTCTATAAAGAGGTCTCTTAAAAGAAATGCTATTCAATCATTTTTTCTTAACAGTATAGTAATCCCAAATATTAGAACAACTGTCTCTCATACAAAATACATGCTAAAAATATTCTAACATATATTGAGATTTACAAGCATTATTTTCTAAAACCTTTATGCCTTAAATTATTTAAGAAGATTGTGCCTCTTGTGGTGAACGGCCCTTTTCTTTTTCCCTTTGTCTTTCTGTTTCATCAAAAGAAATGCTGACCCCAATAAATAGCCCGTATAATACATATAAACAAAGTGTAGTGGTAATAGTATCTAAATCCAACTCATTAATCAGCACTAGTTTTGGCCAAATGTTTGCTATCACAAAATGAACAATTGCCCAAAGAATTGCACCGTATAAAATGCTAGCAGTTATATACTGTACCTTACGCAAAATGACATAATAAAGAAGAGCGATTAAAATAGATAACAAACCAAATAACAAGATACTGATGACTATTCCTAAAAACCCATCACTCCACCTGTCAGACATCCATCCTGAAATAATTGCCTGCGGGCCTATTTTTGTAAAATTAAAAAAGTATGCAAGTTGTCCAATTGCACTCCATAAAACTCCACCAACAAATCCAGTTAATACAACATTCGTCCGCTGTGACATGGATTCTTCCTGTTTATTTTGATCATGTGAAGCTTTACTTTCTTGATTTCCATTCATTAACTAACACCTCCAACATCTAGTATGTCCAACCTTTCATTTTTTTCTCATGAACAAACCATTATTGTTACGGTTTTAAACATTGATAATAAAGATATTTCAAGCTATAGTAATTAGTAAGTTTATGAAATAGTATAAATTGAAACTAATATGCATAGGTTGGTGTAAATCATGTCACAAGAAAAACCCGTATATGGGGGACAGGCAGTAGTAGAAGGTGTTATGTTCGGCGGAAAAAAACATACCGTTACAGCAATTCGACGAACAGACGGATCTATTCATTATTATCATGTACCCAAAACTCCAAATAAATTTTTAACAACCATCAAGAAAATACCGTTCATTAGAGGTATAGCAGCAATTTTTGATGCTAGTGCCATTGGTTCAAAGCATTTAAGTTTTTCTTCTGATAGATTTGAAGTCGATCCTTCTGAAGATGACAAAATTAAAGAGGAAAGTTCCTCATCTACATTTGGTATCGTATTATCTGTAGCCGTAATTGGTGTACTATCATTTATTTTCAGTAAATTGATTTTCTCTGTTGTTCCAGCACTTTTAGCTGAATTAACCAGACCTATATTTTCATCAGATTTCACTCAAATTTTAATCGAGAGCTTAATTAAACTAACTCTTTTATTGACTTATGTTTATTTTGTCTCTTTAACTCCGATTATAAAAAGAGTTTTTCAATATCATGGTGCAGAGCATAAAGTGATTAATGCTTATGAAAATAACCTTGAATTAACAATAGAAAATGTCCAATCCCAATCTAGACTTCATTATCGTTGTGGAAGTAGCTTTATGCTATTTACTGTCATCGTCGGCTTCTTTGTGTACCTATTTGTCCCGACAGATCCATTATGGGCTCGTATTGTTAATAGAATCGCCTTAATCCCTGTCGTTTTAGGCATTTCCTTTGAAGTTTTGCAACTAACAAATAAAGTTCGCGATATTCCAATATTGCGATTCCTCGGCTACCCTGGTCTTTGGCTTCAATTATTAACAACTAAGGAACCAAAGGATGACCAAGTAGAAGTCGCAATTCTTTCTTTCAATCGATTATTGGAAATTGAAAAAGAAGGCAATGTCAAAACATTTGCAAATACAGGTTTAAATAATGAATTTAAAGTGTAAAACATACTATGGGAATTTACTTTTAAAAGACAATTTAGTTTCTCTGAAATAAATTTTTTACTAATTAATGATTTTAGGAGGTGGCCAATTTGAAACGTTCACTTTCGATTATCGTTCCAATTCTTGTAATTCTGGCGTTAATCGGTTTCGGTAACTTGTTAATAACTAACCCTATTAAAATTTTGGTACCAATAGCAGTAATTGCAGCCATTGTTGCTATAGTTTATTTTCTTTACAAAAACAATGCAAATCAATCACAATCAAATGAAAAAAAATACCAACGAGCTGTAAAGCAATCGAAGAAAAAATACGCTCAGAACGCTGTACCAAAAGCTAAAGCAAAAAAACAATCCAATGTTATTAACTATTCAGTTGGTCGATCACACAAAAAATCAAATAAACGTAAAAAAGCTAAAGTGAATTTAACTGTAATTGATGGCAAAAAAGGAAAGAAAAATATTCAACATCGAGAGCAGCAGAAAGGCTAATATGCCATGAATTAAAAGAGGTAGACTAAAAAAGATTATTCAATATTAACTTTTTAGTCTACCTCTTGTTTTCGATACTTACTTTTAAGTAAAAAACTGTATCTTATAGAGATATGTGTTATTTATCTAACTAATTAAAAAACTAATTAATAAGTCCACTTCTTTAGAAATCTTTCAGCGGAAGTACTTCCTAATTGAATTAGCTCCTGTTTTCTCTCTAATGAAACATCAAAATCAAACCCTGACATATCTTTTGTAGGTACAAAAATAATATTTTTTTCGTGTTTTCTAGATACGTATCGATTGTCATGGGCAACACGCATCGTATCAAACAATGCCGTAAACAATGCTATTGGATTATTGACATTTCTTTTAAGAACCATTTCATTATCACCACTTAATTTTATTCCTAGAACAGGTCGTAGCTTTTTTACATTTTCTTGATCAAATAGCCACATCGGAAAGTTACTCAATACACCACCATCTACTATATATGTTGGAGATTTTTTCTTTGTAATATTAACTGGCTCAAATATATATGGAATACCACAGCTCATTCTTACTGCCTTTGAAATCGGAAAATGCCGTTCATCAATATGATATTTACTTAAATCATCAGGCAAAATAACAATCCTACTATTTGTAATATCTGAAGCAATAATACGTAAGGACATCGCCGGAATATCAGAAAATGTCCGAATCCCTTTAGCAATAAGCTTTTCCTCAATCCATTTCTCCAATGCATCTCCTTTATATAGACCAAGTTTCCAGTATAGTAAGAGCCATTTCATGAAAGGAATATTGGCAGGAATACGTTCATCAAGAAAGTCATTTGGTTTTAAATCAAGAAACAGATCCTCCATTTCACTTCCTGTATATCCGGCAATACTTAAGGATGCAATAATAGAGCCTGCGCTAGTTCCTGCAAGTCGAGAAAACATTATCCCCTTCTTTTCTAGCTGCTGATAAGCTCCAATTAAAGCGTACCCCTTTACTCCACCCCCTGAAAAAACGCCATCTACCTTCATCCCTTCGCGCTCCTCTCAAAATGCTCTTTATACATAAGTAAGCGCGATAAGTTTGTACTATTACATTGAGTGAAAAAGCAATTCAATAAGAGACGCTAAGTAAAATATAAAACTTCACCGTTAGGGAAGAACTGCCGTATTTGCTCCGTAATGGTCTCTTGTAGATCTTGTGCCTCTTCAGTAGGATAAACATATTTGCCAATTCCATATTTCCCCCACTTATATTTTCTTTTTGTCTCATCAAGTTCCAGCTTTGTTTTCGGATAATTTTTTTCAATTACTTTTTTGGCTGGCTTTGTAAAACGATGCTGAATTAATTCAAACGTTATTTTAGGTAAATCCACTCCCTGTAATTCTTTTGCTAATCTTTCAAATAACTCATAATAGCCTTCTTTCCAACCATCATGTATATACAAAGGGGCCACTATAAAACCTAATGGATAACCAGCTGCCGCGACTTTTCTTGCTGCTCCAATACGTTCTTCAAATGTTGAAGTGCCTGGTTCAAAATTTTTAATCACAAAGCGTGAGTTTATACTAAAGCGAAAAGTTGTATTACCATTGTGCTTGGCATCTAGCAAATGGTCTACATAATGAAATTTCGTAACAAACCGTAACCTTCCTAACGACGTAGTACCAATAAATTCAATTGTTTTTTTCAGTGAATGGGTCAAATAATCAATCCCAACTACATCTGAAGTACATGCTGCTTCAAAACGTGTAATTTCCGGTTTTCTCTCATCAATATATTTCTGCGCTTGTTCAAAAATCTCATCAAGATTCACATATGTGCGTATGTAAGGTTTCGCACCCAACGTTGTTTGCAAGTAGCAATAATGACAGTGTCCCATACAACCGGTTGCTAGAGGGATTGCATATTCTGCAGAAGGCTTAGATGTATCAAACTTCAATGTTCTCCGAATGCCTACAACCAAAGTAGACTTGGCAACACGATACTTCTGCAATTCGGTATCCCCTGGTAAATCGCGAATTTGATTATGTGATGTTGTCTCTCTAATCTCAACTCCCATTTCTTCAAATTTCGCTTTCAATTCCTTTCCAAGTGGATATTCAAGAGCTTTTGGTTCTATATAAACAAGTTGCGGAACAAATGGCTTCATTACTGTTACTCCTTTATTTATCTTTTAGGTTCGTTTAGTTTCTCCTAAAAGCTAACGACATAATGAGGGAATTTGTGGTTATGTTAAGGCTGATTCTGTATAATTCTCCTCAATTACAAGTAGTGATTATAAATTGATATCCCGTCAAGATTGGAAAGCTTTCCACAATTAAAAGTACTTGTGGAGTCTCACCTGTCCCGCTGCTCTCTGTGTAGGAGTCTTCTATCTTAGGCTCAAATCAACCAACTTTATTTTCGACACGTACAACTATCCTTTACAAAACAGCCAAATAAAAAGGACCTTCTATAAAAGTAGAAGGTCCTCATTTCAAATTATTATAATCCACACTTCAACTGTGCGCCGCAATTTGTACATGTATTACAGCCACCCAATTCTTGTACTTCACCTTTGCGGCAAACCGGACAAGTATTACCTACTTCAGAACCTATTGTTACCTTCGTCGAACGAAGTTCATTGATTGTATCAACCAGTACTACTTTCTTTTTAACATCGTCCTCTAACTGTAATGATTGCTGTTCAAAGTCGTTATCCTCAGCCTTTAATGTTAACACTTGAGTATCGCGGCTACCGTCTACATAGACTGTTCCACCTTTTGCTCCACCCTTATAAAGACGTTCATATACCTTCTCTACCTGATCGACTGTATAGCCTCTTGGAGCATTAACAGTTTTAGAAATCGAACTGTCAATCCATTTCTGAATTATACACTGTACGTTAGCATGCGCCTCAGGGGTAAGCTCCATT
>Ga0233374_1000202_pt1 | contig 11385 bp, 9 predicted proteins | sample ElkDunMinimDraft_FD_180688 | JGI IMG/M metagenome (GOLD analysis project Ga0233374, IMG submission 180688) | Fecal eukaryotic communites from dung pellets of Tule Elk in California, USA - Elk Dung E1 | ecosystem: Host-associated > Mammals > Digestive system > Large intestine > Fecal | place: USA...
TTATGAAAGGTGTGTGGTGAATATATTTGTTCAACAACAAAGGGTATCCGTCGAGATACCCTTTTGCCATTTATGCTATAATATGTGGAAATGTTCTTTGTTTAATAGTACATACTAGATTCTATATGAGTGGCATTCCTAATTCAGCACATTCTTTTCGCATGTTGTCAGGCCAGATGCTCGCTTGTATCTCTCCGATGTGTGCTTTGTGGAGCAGTACCATGCAGAGGCGGCTTTGTCCGATACCTCCGCCAATGCATAGAGGAAGTTCTCCACCCAACATTCGTTGGTGGAAATATAATTCCTTGCGTTCGTTCTTGCCTGTCATTTCAAGCTGGCGGAGCAGTGCTTCCTTGTCGACGCGTATTCCCATTGACGAGAGTTCTATGCTGCGGTTCAGTATAGGATACCAAATGAGAATGTCGCCGTTCAGTCCTGTGAAACCTTCTTCGTTCGGTGTTGTCCAGTCGTCATAGTCGGGTGCACGGAGGTCATGAGGTTCTCCGTTGCTGAGTTTCTGCCCGATGCCAATGATGAACACTGCTCCATATTCCTTGCTGATGGCGTTTTCCCTCTCTTTTGGTGTGAGGTTAGGGTAGCGCTGAAGCAGTTCTTCGGAGTGGATGAAGTGTATTTCTTCGGGTAGGAAAGGTGTGATTTGCGGATATGTTTCGCACACAAGATATTCCGTACGTCGTATGGCTGAGTATATGCTGTTGACAGTCTTTTTCAGGAATGCCAGGTTGCGGTTACTGTCTGTTATAGTCTTTTCCCAGTCCCATTGGTCTACGTAGAGTGAGTGCAGATTGTCGAGTTCTTCATCGCCTCGTATGGCGTTCATGTCGGTGTATATGCCGTAGCCTGGCTGGATTTGGTATTCTGCCAGCATGAGACGTTTCCATTTTGCCAGACTGTGTACTACTTCAGCGCATTGGTCTCCCATGTCTTTGATAGGGAATGATACAGGGCGCTCTGTGCCGCTCAGATCGTCGTTTATTCCGAGTCCTCTGAGTACGAACAGCGGAGCTGTCACTCGGCGCAGCCTTAGGGCGGTCGACAGGTTGGCCTGGAAAAAGTCTTTTATCTGCTTGATACCTTGCTCTGTCTGTGTCGGGTTGAGCAATTGTTTGTAGTCTGTGGGTTTTATTATTTTGCTCATTATTTTGTCTCTGTATTTTGAAATGTGCTACAAATTTAAGACTAATTTAAATAATTAAAAACTTTAACGCCCCGAATTAATGACAAAATGTTAATAATTTACCGCCTCATGCTTGCAAAATGAATAGAGACGTCACTTTTTGTGACGTCTCTACGTGTGGACTCGATCGTGTAAGGTTCAAATTTTTTTATGTCTGTCGTAGACCTACTTTAATTTATATCTTTCGCCAGTTTCGTTGACAACCTTCTTCCAGTATTTTTCATTGTATCCTGGACGCACTGGACTTTCTGCATATCCGTAAGGTGTGCGGAGGAACTTGCCGCCTTCTTCTTTCTTTACAACCATGTCGTTATGCTTTACCACAAGGAATTGGAAGAGAGTGTTCCATCGTTTCATCATGCGGTCTGCACATGCAAGACTGTACTTGGTGAGTCCTTCTACTACTTTTTCAGGATAGGCGGAGTAGTGCTCTTTGGCTTTTTCTTCAACAACAGCCTGATATTTGGCGTAGGCGTCTTCGAGCTCGCTCTGCGCTTTGCGCAGGTCTGGTATCATCTTGCTATAGTATGGATAGACCATATTGGATACTGTATTGCATAGCCAGAATGCTGATTCCCATGAGAATGTCACTTCGTCCTGCTTGTCTACCATGCGGATGTAGCATTGTGGAACTTCTGTAACACCGCAATAGATTGGTGTGAAGGCTGTCATGTTAGCCTCGTCATTTGTCCACCAAACCACACCGCCTATGGCGTCAGGGTAGTCGGCGCGCATCTGTCCTACGAAGCAGAAGCCTGCTTGCTGTGTTGAGATAGGGCGCTCGTTGAAGTATTCTGTTCCGTCCACTTTGAAAGAGAGTGGTGAAGGGCGGTAAGGCATGTTATAGGCTCCTGCTCCGAGGTCGTTAGTAATGTCGAGCGGTGTGCCTTCGTAGTGGTCGCGCATGTCATTCTGTATGTCGCGCACGGAAATAAGATGCTTAGGTTTCATATAGAGCGGCATGGAACCATTCATGTCTTCACCATTTATGTAAGGCAGGTATTTCTCCATTCCGTCCACATGCTTGTTGAAGAAACTCCATGCACGGGCGTCACAGTAGCGTATTCCTCCGAAGTCGAGAGGGTTGTAAGCATCGCGGAAACTGAATTCTGCGTCCTTGCCTTGAAAATATCCCATCTTACGAGCAAACTTGATGACGTCTTTTGAGTACATCACATTCGCCTTGTCCTTCATGTTGAATTTTGTAATGCGGCTTTGGTTTGCATGAGCACTGATGCAGTCGTCTGGTATGCGTACTGCCACCCACACTGCGCCTTTTTCCTTGCCACCCTTGCCAATCATTTCCATTATCCAGACTTCGTTTTTGTCGGCAATGGTGAACGACTCGCCGCTGCTGTAGTAACCGTATTCAGCCACGAGGTCAGTCATTATTTTGATGGCATGGCGTGCAGATGTGGCACGCTCAAGCGTGATGTAGATGAGACTTCCGTAGTCAATGATTCCTGTAGTGTCTACAAGTTCCTCGCGACCGCCGAAGGTCGTTTCAGTGATAGTCACTTGGTTGGCGTTCATCTGTCCCACAACGTTGTAGGTAACTTCCGCTTGTGGAATTTCTCCCAGAAACTTGTTTGTGTCCCATTCATACACTTTGCGCATCTCGCCTTTAGCGTGCTTGCCGCCGATGTGACGGTGCATGTTACCGTACATTCCGTAGCTGTCCGCACTGTAGCTCACAATGACGCTTCCGTCGGTCGACGCTTTCTTTCCTACAATTAGGTTGGTGCATGCGCTTGCCTCAATAGCAACAAGCGCCATGACCATAAATATAAGTCTTTTCATGTGTTTAAATTGTTAGTTTTGATGAATCTGCGGCCTTGAAACTCATATCAAGTCCTTTGACAGAGTGGGTGAGGGCGCCGATTGATATGAAGTCTACGCCACATTCAGCATAGTCGCGAATTGTGTCGTATGTTATGCCGCCCGATGATTCAGTTTCGTATTTTCCGTTGATGAGTTTCACAGCCTCAACAGTCTCGGCAGGAGTGAAGTTGTCGAGCATGATGCGATGCACTCCGCCATAAGCAAGCACGCGGTTCAGTTCGTCAAAACTGCGCACTTCTATCTCGATTTTCAAGTCCTTGCCCTTAGCCTTCAGATATTCGTGGCAACGGCTGATGGCGTTCTCAATGCCGCCTGCAAAGTCTATGTGGTTGTCTTTAAGAAGAATCATGTCGAAAAGTCCGATGCGATGGTTCATGCCTCCGCCAATCTTAACAGCTTCTTTTTCGAGCATGCGCATTCCAGGAGTAGTCTTGCGAGTGTCGAGAACATGAGTCTTGGTGCCTTCAAGTCGCTTCACGTACTTGGCGGTCATTGTTGCAATTCCGCTCATGCGCTGAAGTATGTTGAGCATAAGGCGCTCTGTTTGCAAAAGGCTCTGAATCTTTCCCTTCACACTCATTACGATGTCGCCAGGCTTGACGTGAGCACCGTCATTGATATACACTTCCACCTCCATTGTCGGGTCGAAACGGTGGAACACTTGCTTGGCAATCTTCACGCCGGCAAATACACCTTCCTCTTTGATGAGCAGCTTTGATTCGCCCATAGCATCGTCAGGGATGCAGCAGAGTGTTGTGTGGTCACCATCGCCTATGTCTTCGGCAAATGACAGATCTATGAGTCTGTCGTTGAGTTCTTCTACTGTAAGCATATGTTTTAGTTTTTAAGTTTGTAGTTTTTGAGTCTGTTAGATTTTACAAAATTAGGAAAAATCCCTTTTATAATGAATTTTTGCGGATAAAAATGGAATGTTGTGTTCTTCTTGTGTGTTTCGGTTTGGACTTATATTGTACAAAAATGGGATGCACCGTTATAAAGATGCACCCCATATCTGGTCATGTATTTCTTTTCTCTGTTTGTGATTATTCTTCCACCATGTCGAAGAAGCTGCTTATTTCCTGCTGGTCTATAGCCTGACGAACATTGAAACGCTTGTTTTGGTCTATATATCCTTTGCGCTTGACTTTAATCTCTATCTGTACGTCGCGTGAGTTTTCATAAGTCAGACCTTGAATGTTGAAAGAGCGTGTTTCTTCAAATGGAGTACTTCCTAACCACAACTCATTTGTATTCTTCACTTCGTTCGGCACGCTTGATATTACGCGCCAGAATATGCGTGCTCCCTGAGGGGCAGAGTCGAAATACCAGCGGATGATTGTACGCTCAAGCGATGTCTGTCCTGGATTGTCACGTGTCACACGTTCTTTTGCTGCGCCTATAGGAATAGTTGGATCAGTCTCATAAGCATTAGGCTTTTTTGTGAGTTCGCATAAAACGCTTTTAGGCCATTCAAGAATTGGACTATACATATTGCCACTTGGAATCAAATCCCTTTCATAAATTTCGTATCCCTCTTTTATGATTTTAAGATTTACGGCATTTGATTTTATTCGTGCTCCCCATGTTTTAAATCCAGTCATGGATTTAACACTCATTTCTGTTGGTAAAGAGATAGTTGCAGGGGTTGTCGTGCTAACTAATTCATCATTCAAATATACCTTTGCATTTTCAGGGAATGTTTCCACTTTTACAGATGTATACTGAGAGGTAGCTTTAGTCGTTTGGGAAATCAAACTTCCTTGATTGGCTGTACCACACGAAATGAGTAATAAGCAACTTGCGATAAATGCTAAATAGATTTTCTTCATAATTGATTGATATTAATAGTTAAACATTAAAATATTGCCAATCCATTATATGACGAAAACCCAATACAATCTCCGTTAAAAAAAGAAAGCGCAGACTTTCGTCATACGCTGTCTTGGTTCACCACAAACCACCTCAATATATGTGAAAGTCTGCACTATGTGCAATCTCTCATCATTGAGGTTTGATTTTGCCCGTTTTAGTTCCGAGGTGGTGATTCAGACAGCTTTGAGCAAATTCCGTAAAAATGTAAATGCTCTATCACGAGCGTTGCAAATTTAAAGATAATCTTTTTATCGGCAAAATAAATGTGCACAATTATATGAGTTTCCCATGAGGGAATGCGAACAGATACGGTTGGTGGCTGATGAATGGCGGAATGGAAACAAATAAATAGAGAAAAGGTTCATCAGACAGAATGAATTGGGGCAAGGCGGATTTCGGGTAGGGAGATGCCGAAATTTCCCTATTCGTCGTATATAACAAAATGACGAAGAAGTTTGTTCTTCGCGCTTCGGCGGAGTTTTATTCGCGCTTCGTCACGAATTAATTCGCTCTTCGGCGTGAATGTATCAGCTCTTCGGCGCGAATGTCAGAGTTGTGGGCTTTTTTTATCAAAACGGTGCATAATGGCAAAAAACGCTCTTAGTATTAAAAAAACTTAAATAATAGGATAAGGGGATTTTCTGACAAAAAATGAAGTGAGTGCATCATTATTTGCAGAGCAACTTTTTGGTGGCGCATTTTGTGAAAATTTGTATTTTGAGTAATTTTGCAGGCTGTATTTTGGTTAGGTCTTATAGGTTTTTGACTTTAGGACAATTGACGTTGAATTTCTGAAATTTTTCCCAACATGATTAACGGACTTTATTCTATTCTTTTGCTCATTGGGGCAAACGTGTTTATGACACTTGCGTGGTACGGTCATCTGAAACTTAACCAGATGAACATCAGCAACGGATGGCCACTCATCGGTGTAATAACATTTTCGTGGGTCATAGCCTTCTTTGAATATTGCATGCAGGTGCCTGCCAATAAAATTGGTTTCGAGGGCAATGGCGGACCGTTCTCGCTTATGCAGCTGAAAGTCATTCAGGAGGTCGTGTCGCTGATTGTTTTCACTGTCATCGCAAATGTCATGTTCCAGGGACAGCAGCTGCATTGGAATCATCTGGCCGCTTTTGTATGTCTTATTGGAGCTGTATACTTTATTTTTATGAAGTAATAGGATGTGCCTTTTCTTTGAAAATAGAGGATAAAGGCGTAAATTTGCATGCATATTCACAATAAAATCATTTCATACAATGGCTATTGACAACAAACAGAGATACATGATGCGTGGCGTTAGCGCTGCCAAAGAAGATGTTCATAATGCTATAAAGAACATTGACAAGGGCATCTTCCCGCAGGCTTTTTGCAAGATTATACCTGACATTTTGGGCGGCGACCCTGAATATTGTAATATTATGCACGCCGACGGTGCGGGTACGAAGTCTAGTCTTGCATATATGTATTGGAAGGAGACTGGCGATTTGTCTGTATGGAAGGGAATTGCGCAGGATGCTCTCATTATGAATACAGATGATCTCCTCTGTGTGGGAGCTGTTGACAATATTCTTGTTTCGTCCACTATCGGCCGCAACAAGATGCTCATACCAGGCGAGGTTATTTCTGCCATTATCAACGGCACTGACGAACTGCTTGAGGAGATGCGCAAGATGGGTATTGGAATCTATGCAACGGGCGGTGAAACAGCCGATGTGGGCGACCTCGTGCGTACTATTATTGTCGACTCTACTGTTACTTGTCGCATGAAGCGCAGTGATGTCATTGACAATGCAAACATTCGTCCTGGCGATGTAATCGTAGGTCTCAGCAGTTGCGGACAGGCTACTTACGAAAAGGAATATAACGGCGGTATGGGCAGTAACGGATTGACAAGCGCTCGTCATGACGTATTTGCCAAATATCTTGCCGAGAAATATCCGGAGAGTTTCGACAAGGCTGTTCCTGCTGAACTCGTTTATAGCGGTAGCTACAAATTGACCGACCCTGTTGAGGGTGCTCCAATCAATGCCGGAAAACTTGTTCTCTCGCCAACTCGCACATATGCACCGGTAGTAAAGAAACTGCTTGATGAACTTCGCCCTGAAATTCACGGTATGGTGCACTGCACTGGTGGCGCACAGACAAAGGTTTTGCACTTCGTAAGTGATAATTGCCGTGTAATCAAGGACAACATGTTCCCTGTGCCTCCATTGTTCAAGGCTATTGCTAAGGAAAGCGGTACTGATTGGGCTGAGATGTACAAGGTCTTCAACATGGGACACCGTCTTGAGGTATATCTTTCTCCTGAACATGCTGAGAAGGTTATCGAAATCAGCAAGAGCTTCAACATCGACGCACAGATTGTCGGTCGTGTCGAGGAAGGACAGAAGAGTCTCACCATCAAGAGCGAATTTGGAGAGTTTAACTATTAGTTTTATTAAATATCTTAAGGCGCAAGGATACAGAATGTTATAAATTCTGGACTTTGCGTCTTTTTATTGTATTATGGCAGAAAATAATATATTAGAAAAACTTGACGGCGTTGTGAGCCGTTTTGAAGAAGTCTCAACGCTGATTACCGACCCCAATGTGATTGGTGACCAGAAGCGATATGTGAAACTTACAAAAGAATATAAGGACCTTGAGGCGATAGTGAATGCCCGAAAAGAGTACATCAATTGTCTTAACAACCTTGAAGAAGCAAAAGAACTTTTAGGTATGGAAGACGACCCTGACATGAAGGAAATGGCAAGGGAAGAGATTGATGCTAATGAAAAACGTATTCCCGAGCTGGAGGAAGAAATAAAACTGCTTCTCATACCTGCTGACCCTGAGGACGGAAAGAATATAGTGATGGAAATTCGTGGTGGCACTGGTGGCGACGAGGCCGCTTTGTTTGCTGGCGACCTCTTCAGAATGTATTCAAAATATTGCGAGATGAAGGGATGGAATCTTACCGTTTCAAGTTTTAGCGAAGGTGCGGCAGGAGGATATAAAGAAATCATCTGCAATGTGTCGGGCGAGGGAGTATATGGTATTATGAAATATGAGTCAGGAGTTCATCGCGTGCAGCGTGTTCCGGCTACTGAAACTCAAGGGCGTGTACATACTTCGGCGGCAACGGTTGCCATTCTTCCTGAGGCAGACCCCTTTGATGTGGAAATCAATGAGGGTGAAATCAAGTGGGACACATTCCGCTCATCAGGTGCTGGCGGTCAGAACGTGAATAAGGTAGAATCAGGTGTGCGTGCACGATATATGTGGAAAAACCCTAACACGGGCGAAGTGGAAGAGATTCTTATCGAATGTACCGAAACACGTGACCAACCAAAGAATAAGGAACGTGCTCTTGCGCGTTTGCGTACGTTTATCTATGACAAAGAACATCAGAAGTACATTGATGATATAGCTTCAAAGCGTAAAACAATGGTATCTACGGGCGACCGTTCTGCAAAAATCCGTACTTACAACTATCCGCAAGGTCGCATCACGGACCATCGCATAAATTATACTATATACAACCTTTCTGCATTTATGAATGGTGAAATTCAGGATTGTATTGACCATCTGATAGTTGCGGAAAATGCCGAAAGACTTAAAGAAGCGGAATTATAGCATTATTTTATGATTGGTACAATAGTCAATACCGCATGCATCGTTGCAGGAAGTATATTGGGTGCCATACTCAAACGAGGCATAAAGCCATGCTATCAGTCTGCGCTATACAACGCAATGGGACTTTGTGCTCTTGTTCTTGGTATCAACGCCTGTGTGCAAAACATGCCGAAGTCGGATTATCCAATCTTGTTTATCGTTAGTCTTGCCATTGGTTCCCTCGCGGGATATGCACTTAAACTGTCTGACAGATTTAATCATATAGCTGAGAAACTTGGAAGGAAAAAGAGTGATGAAACGGGAGACGTGGGAAAACTCGGAGAAGGTCTGTCCACCGGTATATTGCTCTATTGTATAGGCACTCTGTCGATGCTGGGGCCTGTAATGAGCGCGCTTAAAGGCGATAACACATATCTCTATACTAACGCCACGCTTGATCTGGTCACTTCTACGGTTCTTGCCTCTACTTATGGGATTGGGATGATATGGGCTGCGCCAGTGCTATTCCTTTGGCAAGGTGTGTTCTATCTTATTGCAACATTGTCATCTGATGTGATTAGTCAAAGCCTGATGACAGAATTGTCTATTGTTGGAGGTGTGCTTATTGCTGCTTCAGGCATTTCGATATTGGGCATTAAGGATTGCAAAGCCGTGAATATGCTGCCTTCGCTATTAGTGCCTGTAATCTACTTCTTATTGAGGCAGATATTTTAGATTTCAAATTTTATATAATAGAATAGGGGACGATGTCGGTTGACATGTCCCCTTACTTCTTTTAGAGCCTCTTGTCGGATTCGAACCAACGACCCCGAGATTACAAATCACGTGCTCTGGCCAACTGAGCTAAAGAGGCGGGTGGGTAAGCTGTCTACATCGCACCGCTACAACCTGCTGCCTTTGCTGCGGTCAAGCCCTGGAGGATTTACAGGGAGCTGGTCGTATAGGACTTACCCATGTTTGGTATATGCTTTTTAAAAGTATGCCTTTTCAAAAGCGAGTGCAAATTTACTAAATTAAACTTACTCTGCAAAGATTTTACTTAGATTTTTGCTTTGTACAGCCTTATGGTGGATAGCACATAAATGAGTGCGCTTCCTAATAATGCAGAGCATAATGAACCCATCAATACAGCCATTTTGCCAAGGTTGCGGAGTTGTACGGTCTGTTCGGGTTGAAGTTCGCTGAACGATAGTGTGTCAATGAATATTGACATAGTGAATCCTATGCCGCCTAAGCATGCAACAGCAAACAGCATTTTCCATGTGGCTTTGTCGGGCATTTCGCCAAATCCGGACTTTATTGCTATAAAACTGGCGAGCGTGATTCCTATCGGTTTGCCGAGCAGTAGTCCGAAGAATACGCCCATGCTTACGCTGCCTAATTCTGGACTGCTTTGGAATATGTTTAGATAACTGATGTCTGGAATGACTACTCCTGCATTTGCCAGCGCAAAAACAGGCATGATGAAGAAGTTTATCCAAGGTGAAAGCTTATGTTCGAGACGGTAGCTCATTCCTACGGTATTGGAGGATACGTGGCTTATGCGGCGCAGACAATGGCGTTGCATGCTGTTGGGAAACGTTTCTGCTGATTCATCATCGCATGCGTCGTATTTTGTGATTCTTGTGAGGTAGTTCTTGATTCTGTTGTTGAAATATGTACGGCTGTACCTTGACTCCATCGGTATCATGAATGCCATAACGACTCCTGACATTGTGGCATGGATGCCTGAGTAGTAGAACAGGAACCATACGGCTATGGCTGGTATGAGGTAGAACATCATGCGCTTTTCGCCAAGGTGGTTGAGTATGCGCGCGATGGCTATGACCACTAATGCAATGCATAGCAGGAGAATGTTGACGCTTTCGCCGTAGAACAGCGCTACGACAAGTATTGCTCCCAAGTCATCGGCTATTGCCAGTGCCGTCAAGAAAATCTTCAATGATGTCGGCACTCTGTTGCCGAATACGGAAAGTATGGCTACGGCGAATGCAATGTCTGTTGCTGTTGGTATTCCCCAACCGCTTGTCGCTAATGTGCCGCTATTGAAAAATGCGTATATAATTGCTGGCATAACCATACCGCCGAATGCGGCTATAACCGGCAACATCGCTTTTTTGGCTGACGAAAGTTCGCCATACTTGATTTCACGCTTGATTTCCAGTCCTACAGAGAAGAAGAACACGACCATCAGTATGTCATTGATGAAGCGTTCGACAGTCATTTCATTAGGGAGGTCTATGCTGAAATTCTCGTTTGCGATGTTAATAGTGAGTTCCGTTTCGAGAATACTGTGGTAGATGTCTTTTGTAAACGGAAGATTGGCAAAGAGCATTGCCAAGATAACACACAGCAATAATAAACCGCCTGAAGCCCACGGGTTGAGCATAAACGAACGTTTGCGCTTATGCATTATGTGCAAACCCTTAGTCCAGGTGTAGATTGGAATAAGTCCCATTTTTACCTTTTCAATTATATGTCTAATACTTATGTTTTGCAAAATTATAAATTAATATTGTAAGTCAGACACTTTTAGGCATTCTAAACGCTGATGTTAGTAAATGTGCTCCCCGTTTATATATTTTTTGATATGTTTAAATAGCATTGGATTAATTTGGTAATGAATATAACGTGAATAATTGCTTAATTTATATACGAATGGAATGAACTATCGCATTATTTATTTATTTTTGCATAGTTTACATTTAAATTAACAATGGAAGTAAAGTTTCTTGACCTTAAACGTATCAACGACTCTTTTGAACCAATGCTCACCGATGCCATTAAGGGTGTAATGGATTCGGGATGGTATATAAACGGCAATTCTGTGGGCAATTTCGAAAGGGAGTTTGCGC
>Ga0233374_1000206_pt1 | contig 11027 bp, 9 predicted proteins | sample ElkDunMinimDraft_FD_180688 | JGI IMG/M metagenome (GOLD analysis project Ga0233374, IMG submission 180688) | Fecal eukaryotic communites from dung pellets of Tule Elk in California, USA - Elk Dung E1 | ecosystem: Host-associated > Mammals > Digestive system > Large intestine > Fecal | place: USA...
AATAAATTAATGCATCGAAGCAACGAACTTTTCCCTGCTCCCGAGTAACCAACGATGCCAAATATCTCCCCTTTTTGAATCGTTAAGGAAACATTATCGACGCCTTTTACTGTGCCATTTTTTGTTCGATAAACTTTCGAAAGATTCTGTATTTTAATCATGTGCAATCCTCACTTTCTTTGGAAACGTTTATGGCATTAAAAAATACCTCTTTCATTTGAAAGAGGTATCGAAATACGAATAATTATTTCGACTTATCTTTCAGAATGAATATCATTCTGCTGGAATTGGCACCTTCCCTTTCAGGGGGTTGCCGGACGTCATAGGGCCTAGTCCCTCGGTCACTCTTGATAAGTTTTCCTATTGATTTACTTAGATAATACTAGTCGATTAATCTTTTGTCAATATGTTCAGAAAAATAAATCTATTTAAAAATGCAATTAATTCAACAATCCTTATACTTTAAGATTTAAATTTCATATAACTCTGTTCTTCTATCTTGATAAACAGGTATCGTTTTTCGAACACGAGCAACTTCCTCTAAATCAAGGTTCACATAATAAATCCCTTCCCTTGTTTCCCCACTTAATAGAACCTGACCCCAAGGAGCAATCACCATGGAATGACCGTTAAAAACATTATTAGGGTCACTTCCTACCCGGTTCACCGCAACTATAAAACACTGATTTTCGATAGCTCTGGCCTGCAATAACAATTGCCAATGGTCAATGCGCTTTTGGGGCCATTCTGCCGGAATAAACATAATATTGGCACCCTTCAGTGTGTGAGTGCGAATCCATTCAGGAAAACGTAAATCATAACAAATGATTCCACCACAAGTAACATCATCTAAATCAAACACATTTATTTTACTTCCTGGCTCCATAAATAAGTGTTCATCCATTAATTTGAATAAATGTGCCTTATCGTATTCAGCCACAATTTGCCCAAAGCGATTGGCAACATACATTGTATTAAAAAACTGATTATCCCTTTTTGTTGCAACTGATCCTCCAACGATATTCAAATTATATTTTTTCGCAAAACTCGTAAGCAATTGTTTCGTTCTTTCCCCATTCTTATCCGCCAGTTTTCCAAGATGCTTAAGGGCATAAGCTGTATTCCACATCTCTGGAAATACAATCACATCGGCACCAGCCATTGCACCTTCTTCTATATAATTTTCTATTTTAGAAAAATTCAGCTCTGGTTTTCCAAAAGCAATATCCATTTGCACACATGCTATCTTCATTTTCCAAAACCTCGCTCTAGACATTTTTATATAAAGATTATAGAATTTTATCTAAATTGGCAATATTTTAATAAAAGGGTGGATTATATGGATTACTCAGAACGCTTACGAAAATTACCCGTTCAATTTTTTGCAACACTTGTCCAGAAGGTAAATAAGGCTGTTGCAGAAGGACGAGACATTATTAATTTAGGTCAAGGAAATCCTGACCAACCAACACCAAAGCATATTGTTAAAGCCTTACAAGATGCTGCCGAAGATCCACAAACTCATAAATATTCACCTTTCCGAGGAATCGATGAATTAAAGCAAGCGGCAGCTGAGTATTACTTTAAACAATACGCTGTAAAAATTGACCCACAAACCGAAGTAGCCATCTTATTCGGAACAAAAGCAGGACTTGTTGAATTGCCAATGTGTTTATTAAATGAGGGAGAACTTATGCTTCTTCCCGACCCTGGCTATCCGGATTATTTATCAGGTGTTATGTTAGCCAATGTAACCTATCAAACATTCCCACTTAAATCAAATAATCACTTCTTACCCGATTATGCTAGTATTCCAATTGAACAGCGGGAAGCAGCTAAATTAATATACTTAAACTATCCAAATAACCCAACTGGTGCAACGGCTAATCATACTTTCTTCGAGGAGACTGTTGCCTTTGCCAAGGAGCATCAAATTGCTGTAGTGCATGATTTTGCTTATGGAGCAATCGGGTTTGATGGCAAAAAGCCGGTCAGCTTTCTAGAAACAGAAGGTGCGAAAGATGTTGGAGTAGAAATGTATACATTATCTAAATCGTACAATATGGCAGGGTGGCGTGTCGGGTTTGCTGTTGGAAACCCAACTATTATAGAAGCACTTAATATCATTCAAGATCACCTGTATTGTAGTCTCTTTCCTGCCGTTCAAAAGGCAGCTGTAGCAGCATTAACTGGTGAGCAAGCTTGTGTAGAAGAACTTGTGAAAACATATGAACGTCGAAGAAATACATTTATTCAAGCATGTACAGACATTGGTTGGAAAGTAGAAGCTCCAACTGGCTCATTTTTCACATGGCTCCCTGTTCCTGCTGGGTTCACAAGTGAAAGCTTTGCTGATTATTTACTTGAAAAAGCAGATGTTGCTGTAGCAGCTGGAAACGGATTTGGTGAATATGGTGAAGGCTATATACGTGTCGGTTTATTAGTAGACGAGGACAGGTTAATAGAGGCTGTCTCAAGAATTAGCAAATTACATTTATTTTAAGGGAATTTTAATTGAAATAACTAATACAAGCCATCTGTTTTAAGTTATACTAGTATAGTAAAAATTTAAAGCGTTAACTCTGTTTTAGCATGTTGCTTTATTAAAAAAGTACAGCAACCTATTACAGAGGAAATGATTAAGTTAGGAGTATAATTATGTGGTTTGGCTTTTCACTTTTAACAGCTTTGTCATGGGGCGGTGCTGATTTATTTTATAAAAAAGCATCTAACCCAAATGATCAATACAGTCATTTAAAAATTGTTGTAATGGTCGGATTGGTGATGGGGCTACACGCAACTGGCTATATGCTATTAAAAGATATATCCTTTAATCCTATAGAAATCTTAAGGTATTTTCCTGTATCCGCCCTTTACATATTATCGATGATATTTGGATACATTGGATTACGATATATTGAGTTATCCATTGCCTCTCCTGTGCAAAACTCATCTGGAGCAGTAACTGCAATCCTACTGCTTATCTTTTTCCCAAGAGAAATAGGTATGCTTGAAATAATGGGGATTTGTTTGATTACAGTGGGAGTTATTGGACTTGCAATATTGGAAAAAAGAGTATCTGATCGAGCTCTAAAATCAGAAAATGTCCATATTGAAAAAAAATATCAAATTGGATTTTTGGCAATTTTATTTCCAATTTTATACTGTTTGATTGATGGTCTAGGAACTTTTGCCGATGGTATTTATTTAGATGAGTTAAAATTAATTAGCGAGACTGATGCTTTACTCGCTTATGAATATACCTTTTTCATCTGTGCAGTATGCGCCTTCCTATTCCTAAGACTAGGAAAAAAAGAAAAAGTTCACTTTTTCAAGGAAAGAGCAAAAGGCTATGCAGCTATTCTAGAAACTGTTGGTCAGTTTTTTTACGTATTTGCTATATCGTCCAATGCAATTATTGCTGCTCCTCTTATTGCTTCCTATAGCATCTTTTCGGTTATTTTATCCCGAATCTTTTTAAAGGAAAAATTAACAAAAACCCAATATGCAGTAATATCAGTTGTTATTCTAGGTATTATTTTACTAGGAATTGCAGAAGAGATATAAAAGAAAACGAAGCCCCTTTTTGATAGGGGCTTCATTTTTTTTCCACGCTTTATTTTTCACCAATAAAGAAACCCTTATAATAACAAGGAAACTTTTTAACATACCAATATTCAATCTACTGTATTTTAGTAAATATATTATTGTTGTTCAAATAACTAAAGAGGTAACCTAAATGACCTTAGCAAATTACACCAAATTCAACCAATACAAAATCCTTATTCAAACATTACCTTCTATTACAAAAGAAACAATTCTAAAGAATGAATTCTTATTAGAAATGGATTACAAGAATAATCTAGAAATTTACTACGCTCCATTTGAATATGTTAATGAGCATGCCACAGTCGGTCGTCATTGTAGGAATCACTCCTGGTTTGCATCAAATGAAAATGTCTTATTCAACTGTATTAGAAGCAAATCCAACAGATAGTGATGAAGAAATTCTTCGCCAAGTTAAAAACAACTCAAGTTTTGAAGGAACAATGAGGAAAAATTTAATTACAATGTTAGACGAGCTAGGTTTACATGAATATTTAGGGTTATCTTCTACTATTGAGCTTTTTGGTAAGTCTAGTCACTTAGTACACACAACTTCTATTATCGAATACCCAGTATTTTATAAAGGAAAAAATTTTAATGGTTCAAGACCAAGTATTCTAAAAACAGAACTACTAAAAAAGTATGTGACGGATTGCTTCGCTACCGAAATGAGGAAGTTAAATTATCCACTTATTATTCCTTTAGGTGTCAATGTTTCAAATGCTTTACTTTACTTAGCAGAGATGGGACATTTAGATTCTAATAATCTTCTTATCGGTTTCCCTCATCCTTCAGGCGGAAATGGTCATCGACATAAGCAATTCGAACAAAATAAAGAATCTATGAAACAAATGCTCCATTCTTATTTTAAAATTTAACCCATTACGGCCATATAAATTACCATTCATGCAATAAAGTCTTGAATTCTTCTCTAGAATCCAAGGCTTTCATTTTCAGGGATTTTCTGCTGCCATTGCCTCAGCTTTTGTGATATGAACAGTACCAGCTGGATGTTCTGGTGGCGAATAGATGGAATAAAGTTTTAATGGAATATAACCTGTATTAATGACATTGTGCCACGTTCCGGCGGGTACCATAATAGCGGAGCCCTCAGTAACATTACTTTGAATGTTTAACTGGTTTTTATTTTTACCCATTTGAACAACTCCATGCCCTTGTTCTATACGTAAAAATTGATCTACGTTAGGGTGAATCTCTAAACCTATATCATCACCGCCATTAATACTCATTAACGTTACCTGCATATTTTTTCCTGTCCATACTGCAGTACGATACGTATTATTCTGTTTCGAAGCATCATTAATATTCACTACAAACGGAGTGTGCCCATAGTCTTTCAATGGTATCATTGTTCTTTCTATTCCTGGATTCAATTCAAAACTTTGAAATTCCCCTATTTCGCCGGGATTAGTCCAATAAATTGGCTGTACTCTATAAATATCCATTGACACATTCACATTATAAGGATACCAATACCCATAAGGAATATAGTACATTGTCTCACCCCTTGGTACTTTATTTTTATCCTATGCACATTTTTAAGAAGTGTAGCTTGTATAACAGAAAGCTAGGATGCCTATTGCTTTTACATATTTTTCACCTTTATGATTCAGATTTACAATACTCAGAGTAACGACGAATCTTCTTTGCAAAGAACTTCCCCTTCTTTATATCACTCTATAAAACCGTTAAAATACTTTTATGATTCCTTTTTTCGGAGTATCAGCCATCATATATAGTCCTCCTTCGATAATATAAAATATTTCGACTAATATGTATAAAAAAAGAAGATAACTAAAGTTCTCTTAGCTATCTTCTTTGTATTTTAATTATCTGTTTCTTCTAGCAGCTAATTCTGCATTCATTTCTTCAGTACGTTTCTTCGTTAATGGATATAAGAAAACTAATACAATAAGAATTAACGTATAAACAATTGCTGGGATTAGCGTACCTAACGTATGAATACCATTTAATGTGCTTTCTGCTTGTTGAGCAGCTCCAGCGCTGTATCCAACTGCAGCAATTGCTGCACCACCGATACCACCAGCAATAGCTTGACCTACTTTACGAGAGAAAGAATAGATAGAGTATACTGTTCCATCTTCACGTAAACCAGTTAATAATTCATGATAGTCGATAACATCTGTTACAAATGCCCATACAACTGTGTTGAAGAAAGCGATACCAAATAAACCAACTGCTGCAAGAGCAACAAAGCCCATACCTGATAAATCTTTCATAAAGAACAATGCATAGTATGCAACTGCTGCTAATACTAGACCGAAAGATGAGATTTCTTTCTTACCAAACTTCGCAACAAGCGGAGCAATTAGTGGCATTACCGCGAATGAAGCGATTGATTGTACAACTCCATAAGTACTTAATGCTGCTGTACTTTCGAAGTAATCTTTGAATAAATATACGTTAACTGTACCGATAAACATATTGTTTGTCATTAATAGTAAAGCAGCTACTAAAAGCCATAGTAATGGTTTGTTTTTCATTAAACCTTTTAATGTTGCTTTTAGATTTGTATTTTCTTTGTTTTGTACAGGAGCTGCAATACGCTCTGTTGACATTTTGTAGCATGCCATATAGCAGCAGATTGAAAGAACACCGAAGATACAAGCAGCCATAAACATACGGTTTGCATCTAATTTGTTGTCTACCATTACAATTAGAGGAGCACCAGCATTAATAATCAAACTTGCTAACATAGAACCAGCTGTTCTCCAAGTAGACAACGCTGTACGTTCTTCTGGTTTATCTGTAATAACAGACGCCATTGATCCATAAGGAATGTTTACAGTACTATATAAAGTTCCCCAAACAATGTACGTAACGAATGCCCAAGCAAGGTAGAAACCATCGCTCATTCCTGGAATAGTTACGAACATTAACACACCTGTAATAACAAGTGGGAATGACATTCTAAAGATCCATGGTTTAAATTTACCATGTTTGCTTGCTGGTCTAACATCAATAAAACGACCCCATGTTACGTCAGCAAATGCATCCCAAAGACGCGCGAACATGAATAGCGCCCCTACAGTAGCTGCGTTAATATGGAAAATGTCAGTGTAGAATACCATTAGGTAAGAACTTACTAGAAAGAAAAAGAAATCATTCCCGAAGTCACCCATCAAGTAACCAATTTTGTCTCTCATCCCGAACGGACGATGTGTTGTTACAACTGCTTCTTGTTTTAATGGTTCACCCATTTTCTTATCCTCCATTACTTAAATATTTTCTAATGTAACAGACCTCAATTGATCCAAAATAATAACGTTAAAGACTTCTAGCTTAAATCATCACTCTTTTGTATAAACTTTAATGTTTTAAATACATTTAGAATGTATTTGAAACATTACTACCCACTAACTTTGTTCAATATTTCACATTTTATTTTAAAAAATATATATTGCTCATTATTTCACAATATCTTATAAAAAAATATCGTCCCCCTCAACCTTGCTCAATAATTCACAATTTAACTTTCGTTAAATCGATTAACTTTTATACTAGTATACTAGCATATCTTTTTTAAGTATGCTACCCCTTTTTCATTTGAAATTTTTGGAACTAATTCTTCGAACTTAGCGCATTTAACTCAAGACGATTTAAGTCTCAATGATGTATCGGAGCTTTTCCACTTGAATAAATATTATTTTTCGCCTTATTTCATGAAAAAAATCAAAATCACCTTTATCGTTGGTTAGTTTAAAGCGACATAACTTAGCTGTTACAATGATGAGGCAAACAACCCCTCCCACTTTAGCACATTGCCTTCAAATGCGTATTTTGCCAATAGATTGGTCAAAAAAGAGTACGATGTTTCACCTAAATACTTTCGAAATAAGTTAGAGAAAATCAAATAATCCTTACAGGTGATAGGTCCATCGACATTAAAAATTCATAGACATACAAAGAACATAAAAAGGCAGCGCCCAAAAGAGGGCTAACTGCCATATTTTAATATAAGCTGCGCAACATTCTCTCGTGTGTGGACTGTAATTGACTACAAACGGGATGTTAGTGAGTTTATAGTGGATTTAACATCATACCGCCCGTAGGATGAGAATGTGCAATATCTTTAACGGTGATTTAGCGTTTCTCACATGTTTACGTTAACCAAATGTTAACATGTTATAAGAAGGAAACTGCTTAGCAAAATTATTTACCTCTTTCCTTTATCATAAATCTCTCCCAATGCCTTAGGAGCACGGTTTGATTTAGAGAAGAAGATTAATAATAGTAACGTTAATACATACGGTAAAATCATGAATAAGTCGGTGAAACTGCTCGGTAATGCCATTGATTGGGCTATAAAAGATCCCCCTGATTTTGCAAAACCAAATAAAAGACATGCAGCTAAAGTAGGGAGAATCCTCCAATTACCAAAAATTAATGCGGCAATAGCCAAGAATCCATATCCCATATAAATACTTGAAGAAAAGTTTGCTGAAATGGAATAGGCAAAACACATACCACCAAGACCCGATAATAGGCCCGATATTAAAACCGCTGAAAATCTGATTTTTAATACATTTACACCTGCTGCATCAACTGAATGAGGGTTTTCCCCGCAAGCCCTTAAGCGCATACCATATTTTGTTTTATATAAAAGATACCAAGCAAATATCGCAATCACGACGATAATTACTTCAAACGGATATACATTTGTAAAAAATGCACCTATTACTGGTATATCGGCTAACCCTTCAATCGTAAAACGCTCCGATACACCTAATTGAAACTTGTCTGAAGCTGTTCCAAATACAAGTGCATTTATTTGTGTCGTTAAAAATGTCGTAAGTGCCAAAGCCAAAATATTGATCACAACACCACTGATCACTTGGTCTGCCTTAAACTTAATGCATAGTACGGCATGAATAACGGAAAACGCCATTCCACCAATCATCGCAAACAGCAACGCCACGTAAAATAGACTTTGAATATCTGTGTTAAAAGCATTTGCAATCAAAACTGCTGACAGCGCACCGATGAATGCCCCAAAACCTTGAAAGCCTTCCAACGCCAAATTGGTAATTCCACTCTTTTCACTATATATACCGCCTATTGCAATGATAAAAAGAGGAAGGGCAAAGGATAAACCATCAATAATTACTGTATCCATCATGCTTCACTCTCCTTCCGATTCGCTTCTTTTTCCTTCAGGCGGCTGACTTTATATTTCATGTACACTCCACACGCACTGAACAATAGAATCAATCCAACAATCACAGATGATATTTCTTGTCTGATTCCAGCCTGAGAACTCATATATGTGCTTCCCTGCTCAATAGTGGATACTAGGAATGATGAGAAAATAACACCAATTGGATGTGAGTTTCCGAGCAGGGATACAGCAATGGAATCAAAACCGATACTGGACAATACTTTTGGCTGTATGGAAGCAAAGTAACCTAAATAATAAGTGACACCTGCAAGACCAGCCAAACCACCTGAAATAACCATGGCTAAGACTGTATTTCTTCCTACATTAATTCCCGCATATTTTGCTGCCTTTCGGTTGGAACCTACCGCTTTCAGTTCAAAGCCAACCACTGTTTTGTCCATAATAAACTTAATTAAAACAGCTGTAAGAATAGCTAAAATAAAGCCCAATGGAATGTCCATTTTCAAGTTTCCTATTTCGACATTCACAAGTGTTAATCTTGCTGCTTCTGATACATATTGAGATTGTCTTGAGACAGGGTCGATATAATACATCTGAATAAAAAAGCTGATGACATATTGGGCGATATAATTCAACATAATCGTAGATACTACTTCATTAATGTTAAATTTATATTTGAGCCATCCTACTAATCCACCCATTAGCCCCCCAGCAACAATACCGATCAACAATACAAGCGGCTTTGCTACTATGGCATCCAAACCGCTGTAACCAACAATAATCGTCGCAAGAAATCCGGAGACAAGCATTTGACCGGAGACCCCAATATTGAATAGACCCGCTCTAAATGCAACAGCAACTGCCAAGCTTGCAAACACAAGAGGTGTCATGGCGTTCAGCAAACTCAAAAAATCAGTAAGCATGCTCTTATAGCCAGCATAAGATGCCTTCGGCAAGATACCTGCCCCTTGGAGTAAATTGTAAAACGCCTGCAAGGGATTCTTGCCAATCAAAAGTATAACAATTGCTGCAGCAATGAAACTTATGAGTATGGCGACTAATGGAATTGAAATTGGCTGCCATTTCTCATTGCTTATTGGCCGAATAAGACTATATCTTAAACTTCTTTTAATTTTATCTTTACTCATGCTTTGCCCCCATCATATATTCACCGACTTCATTCGTCGTTAATGATTCTCTACTAGCAATCTTTTGAAGCTGGCCATTATATATAACTCCTATGGTATCCGCTACATTCATAATTTCATCCAGCTCTAATGAAATAAGTAGAATCGCTTTTCCAAGGTCCCGTTCCCTAATAATCATGTTGTGGATATTTTCAATCGCACCAATATCTACACCACGTGTTGGCTGAACGAAAATCATGAGTGGTGACTGTAATTCGATTTCGCGAGCAATGATAGCTTTTTGCTGATTGCCACCACTCATCGAACGGACTTGCGTCTTGATACCTTGTCCACTTCTAATATCATATTTATCTATCATCTTAGTGCCAAATTGCTCAAATTCTTCTTTATTTAAGATACCTTTATCAGAAAAAGGCTCCCTGTAATACTGTTTTAAAGCTAGATTAGTTGATAAATCAAAATCCAAAACCAACCCGTAGCTTTGTCTATCTTCAGGTATATAGGATATTCCAGCTTCTGTTCTATTTCTTATCGTTTCATTCGTAATGTCCTTGCCACCAAGAAGTATGTTTCCGCTACTAACCTTTGTTAAACCAGCTATCGCATCCGCTATTTCAACCTGGCCATTATCTGCAACTCCGGCAATGGCAAATATTTCACCGCTGCGTATGGTAAAGGATACATCTTTAACCACTTCAAACCCATCTTCATTTTGAACTGTCAGATGTTCAACCTTCAATACTTCCTCTTTGAACTGGGCAGGCGCTTTCTCAGCTTCAAAGCTTACCTCTCTGCCCACCATCAATCGGGCCATATGATTAACAGATGTTTTCTTCACATCCAACATATCGACTAATTTTCCCTTATTCAATACAGCACACCGATCCGCAACTTTCTTGATTTCTTCAAGCTTATGCGTAATTAATATAATTGTTTTTCCAGAGTCTCGTAGGCTCTCGATAATATTGAGCAAGAATTCAATTTCTTGAGGTGTTAAGACTGCAGTTGGTTCATCAAAAATGAGGATTTCTGCTTCACGGTAGAGTACCTTTAAAATTTCCACCCGTTGCTGCATAGAGACAGTCAGATCAGCTATTTTTTTTGTAGGATCA
>Ga0233374_1000207_pt1 | contig 11026 bp, 7 predicted proteins | sample ElkDunMinimDraft_FD_180688 | JGI IMG/M metagenome (GOLD analysis project Ga0233374, IMG submission 180688) | Fecal eukaryotic communites from dung pellets of Tule Elk in California, USA - Elk Dung E1 | ecosystem: Host-associated > Mammals > Digestive system > Large intestine > Fecal | place: USA...
AATGCTAGTACGAATGAGAGAACTAATAAACTTGCTTTTTTCCATTTGAACATTTATCAATCATCCTTATCTAAGTTGTTTTAGAGACTTTAGCTTAATACTGTAGTCAAACAAAAAATGAATGCCTGAACAATTTTCATCAACAGTATATATAACTTTGCCCTATTTCAATTACTTTATTATGTACAACTAAATGATAACAATTTTCATTATCAATAACAATTGAAAGTTTTGGTAAATATAACAGTGTTTTATGGTCTTTCGATTCGTCTTTAGAATTCGAATTTGCTTTATATTTTCAAATAATATTGGAGAGAGGGACTAGGACTCCTGCGAGAGAGAAGCGGCCGAGATACCACAGAAGTGCAAATGACGAAGAGGGGCATTGGCTTCGGCTTGAGTGGAAAGTGCCGTCCGCTAATATAGTTTGTTTTTAAGTTCTATAGAAAGAAAACGTGTCGATTTAGTTGATTGGAGCTTAAGGTGCGAGACTCCTGCGGGTGGAGCGGGACAGGTGAAGTCCCCATGCTTTGTGCCGAGGAGGCTCCCTTGCGCACCCCATGGGAATGGATCATTCTACAGCGAATATCACTCTATAATCAATACTTGTATAGGTATAAAAGTATAGGAAAACACTATTATTTATGGATTGTATAACTTTTTCAATTTTAAGGCAATTTTATATAAATGATGGAAAATACGTCTTTATTGCATTTTTTTTTGTTACAATAATTTTTATAGTTTGAAAAATATATGATGATTGAATAGAGGAGGGTATCTTACGTTTACTAACAGGAATAATTATATATGCTTATTTTTTACCATTCTTAATACATCGAATAGAAGTATGTTAAATCGTTATATTAAAAATAGAGATTCTGATTTACTCTGATTTAGGAAGGAGCGATGATTGTGGAATTTTACCGCAGCAAAGCAGATGAAGTATTAAAAGAAGTTCATAGTAATGTGAATGGTCTTTCTACTGCTGAAGCAAAAAGAAGACTAGAAAAAGACGGATATAATGAGCTGAAAGGAAAAGACAAAGTTCCGACCTGGAAGCTGTTTTTAGAAAATTTTAAGGACCCAATGGTTATCGTATTGTTGATTGCGGCTATTGTACAAGTAGTACTTGGCGAAATCATGGAGTCATTAATCATATTTATTGTATTAATCATTAATTCCATTATTAGTGTTGTTCAAACGAGAAAGGCAGAAAGTTCATTGGATGCCTTGAGACAAATGTCAGCTCCTGAAGCAAAAGTCATTCGGGATGGTTCGAAACAAACGGTTCCCGCAAGAGAGCTTGTAAAAGGAGACATTGTTCTTCTTGAAGCTGGTGATAGTATTCCAGCAGACGGACGCTTATTGGAATCAGGTAGCTTGAAGGTAGATGAAGGCATGTTGACGGGAGAATCGGAATCTGTCGAAAAGCATGTAGAAGTCATTGACCATGAAGCACCACTTGGAGATCGTCGCAATATGGTATTCAGTGGAGCGATGGCCGTTTATGGTCGAGGTACGATGGTAGTGACCGGAATTGGAAAGGAAACAGAAATCGGTAAAATTGCCGACTTACTTGAAAGTGCTGAGGCAAAACAGACACCTTTGCAGCGTAAACTTGAAGTGTTTAGTAAAAAGCTTGGTATTGCGATTTTGCTTTTATGTATCTTAATTTTTGGTATTGAAGTGGGACGAGCTTGGTTTTTAAATGGTGCCACAGATATGGGAGAAGTTACATTAGATGCCTTAATGTTTGCAGTTGCAGTAGCGGTTGCTGCTATTCCTGAGGCGTTATCTTCCATTGTGACGATCGTTTTAGCTGTAGGGACTAGCAAAATGGCAAAGCAACATGCGATTATTCGTAAGCTGCCAGCCGTAGAAACATTAGGTTCGACAAGTGTAATTTGTACAGATAAAACAGGTACACTAACGCAAAATAAAATGACGGTTGTAGATTATTATTTGCCTAGTGGAACAAAGGAATTTTTCCCTGATAATCCAGATATTTGGTCAGAGGGAGAAAGAGCGCTAATTCATGTTGCTGTATTATGTAATGATTCTCACATTAACGATGAAGGGAAGGAACTTGGTGATCCAACAGAGGTTGCCTTAATTGCATTCAGTAATAATAAAAATAAAAATTATAATGAAATTCGCGATAGCTTTCCAAGAGAAACAGAAATTCCATTTGATTCTGACCGTAAGCGAATGTCCACTGTACATATATTCAATGGAAAAAGAACAATGCTCGTTAAAGGCGGACCGGATGTCATGCTGGACCGATGCAGTCATGTATTTATGGAGAATGAGGTTGTACCATTAACAGCAAAATTATTAGAAAAAATCTGGGAAGCAAATGAAGAGTTTTCAGATCGTGCATTGCGTGTACTTGCATATGCTTATAAAAACATTCCGAATGATCAATTGGATATTGGAGTAGAGGATGAGAAGGATCTTGTATTGGTCGGGCTGACAGCGATGATTGATCCTCCGCGTGAAGCAGTTTATGGTTCAATTGAGGAATCAAAAAAGGCTGGAATTCGTACGGTTATGATTACGGGTGACCATAAAACGACAGCACAAGCAATAGGACGAGATATCGGATTAATGGAGAAGGATGATATTGCTGTAACAGGGCAAGAGCTAGATGCTATGTCAGAAGCGGAGCTTGATCAAAAACTGGAACATATTTCAGTCTATGCTCGTGTTTCTCCAGAAAATAAAATCCGCATTGTACGAGCTTGGCAGAAAAAAGGAAAGGTTACTGCGATGACGGGCGATGGTGTGAACGATGCACCAGCCTTAAAGCAAGCAGATATTGGTGTCGCAATGGGAAGCGGAACAGATGTAGCTAAGGATGCTTCAGCGATGATTTTAACCGATGATAACTTCGTGTCGATTGTTAATGCTGTAGCAGTTGGGCGAACTGTTTTCGATAATATTAAGAAGGCAATTGCTTATTTATTTGCAGGAAACCTTGGTTCGATTATTGCGATTATATTTGCCTTATTGTTTAATTGGGTCAATCCATTTACAGCTTTACAATTATTGTTCATTAACTTAGTAAATGACTCATTACCTGCATTGGCACTTGGTATGGAAAAAGCTGAGCCAGATACGATGAAACGCCGACCTAGAGATGTTAATGAAGGAATATTTGCCGGTGGAACGATGTCTGTCGTTATGACTCGAGGTCTCATTATAGGTGTAGCGGTTATTATTTCGCAATACATCGGTTTGCAACAATCTGCTGAAATTAGCGTTGCGATGGCGTTCACGACATTAATTTTAGCTAGAACATTACAAACGTTCGTTGCACGATCTAATACACAATTAGCATTTCAAATTGGATTCTTCTCCAATAAATATGTGATTGGTGCTGTAGCTTTCTGCTTAGTTTTATATGTTATTACGGTATTACCAGGGGTTCGCGGCATTTTCTCTATTCCTGACACATTTGGTTTCAATGAATGGTTAGTTGCTGCAGGATTAGCTTTAGGCGCAACGTTATTGATGGAACTAATGAAACTTATCGTTCAATTAACTGGTAAGAAGCATATGGGCGAAAATGAGTAATGGTTTTATGAGTAGTGGTGCCTGGGAAATGAGCGCAGGCGAGTAGGAAATGAGCGTTGGCGCGGTAGGAATGAGCGCAGGCGCTGGTAGAATGAGCGTTGGCGCAGTGGAAATGAGCGCAGGTGTGGTAGGAATGAGCGCAGGCGCAGTGGAAATGAGCGCAGGAGCTGGTAGAATGAGCGTTGACGCGGTGGAAATGAGCGTTGGTGCCGGTAGAATGAGCGCTGACACGGTAAGAATGAGAGCGCCCATCTAGACTAAATGAAAAAGGCAAGAATGTTGTGAGATTAAGATCAACATTCTTGCCTTTTTCTATTTATTTTGTCTTGCTTCGGTCATTTGTTTCCAGACGGATCCTTGAGCTTCTTCGCCGTTTTCGATTCGGTCGATGGCCATTTTGATTTGTAGGGCAACTTCGAACTCAGGGTCGTTTTCTGCTTGTTTAAGAGCTGGGAGTACGGATTCATCGCCTAGCTCGTATAGGAACATCGCAGCACGCCAGCGAACGAGCTTACTTTTGTCTTGAAGGGCAAGAGTCATTTCGTTCATTGCTTCTGGGAAGCCTAAGTCAGATAAACAATCGCCTGCGGTTCTACGCACGGATGGGTTTTTATCATGAAGGCTGGTATAAAGACCGTTCAATACACGAGTGTCTTCAATCATCCCTAAGTAAACGACAGCTAATCGACGAATTGAAACTTTTTCATCTTGCAATGCTTTTTCTAACAACGGGATATCTTCAATTGTTGGATCTTCCATTTGCTCTAATGCTGCATAACGTTTTTCCCACTCATCTGCTTCGAGCAATTCCGGTGTTAACTTGATTTTCGGTCTTCTCTCTACCATTTTCTTATCTTTTGTTTCTGCTTGAGCAGCTTTTACTAACTCATCTAGACGATCTGGTTGATAAGTAGCAATAATTTCGTCAGCAACTTCTGTACCAATTGTATCTAAATCGCCATAACGGTACCCGTAATCCGCCCATTTTCGTAAGACGACGACATTGTCATCCGACTTTTGTGCAGAAGCTACTGCTTTTGTAAAATAATCTGGCAAACCAAAGCGTTTTTCACTATTACCATCATTCAATTTGATTTGCATAGGTATACCTTTGAATTGTTGGATTTGAACAGATACTTCACCGAATGAATCAAGTATTTTGTTGCTTGCTTTTTCTCCATCTGTTTCATCCCCAAATGTTTGTCGAACTTTAATTAAAAGATCCTTCCAATCAAACTTGGCATTACGTTCAACAGCTAAAAAGTCGGCAACATGATACACGCCTTTTATACCATCAATTAAAAGTAGCTCTTTTATAAGACGAGGAGCATGTTCGGCTTGTTCTTTTTTATAATTATTGCTTTCACCAGAAGGCAGTTCTTCCATTAAAATGATTTTCATTGTATTTGGACTTGGTGTAGGTTCTATTGATTTGATCTTCACTCATTCCACCCCTTGTTCTTCAATGTAAGTGGCATTGTCTCTTCATAGCCAATATTTAACTTTATCTTAACGAATATCAAATGCATTTAGCAAATAGTGTGCTTTTTCAAGCTAATGAAAATGTACAGATTTACTTAGCGTTTCTAAATTGACAGTCAAAAATGAAAATGTTACCATTGTCTCGAATTCGAAATAATTAATTACATTTGAAGAAGTAATAGACGAGTGTTTAAAAGGGGACACGGATATGAGCAAGCAAACAAAGGGTATTCATCATATTTCGGCTATTGTTGGTGACCCACAGGAAAATGTTGATTTTTATGCTGGTGTGTTAGGTTTGCGCCTTGTGAAAAAAACAGTCAATTTTGATGACCCCAAAACATATCATTTGTATTTTGGTAATGATGGAGGGAATCCAGGTACAATTATTACGTTCTTCCCTTGGCCTAATGCCTATCAAGGTGTTATTGGCGGTGGACAGGTAGGGGTGACAACATATGTCGTACCAGTTGGTGCTTTTTCTTTTTGGGAAGAAAGATTAACACAATTTCAAATTGAATATACGATTACCGAGCGTTTTGAAGAGCGGTATTTGACTTTTGCTGACACGCACGGACTACTATTGGAAATCGTCGAAAGAGAAGAAGGCGAAAGTAATACTTGGTCATTCAATGGCGTAACGCCTGAAGTGGCAATAAAGGGTTTCGGCGGAGCGATTTTATTGTCGGGTAGACCGGAGCAAACTGCTAAGTTGTTGCAAGAAACAATGGGACTAGAGAAAGTAGGGCAAGATGGAGATATCATTCGCTTTAAAGCATTAGGAGAAATCGGTAATATCATTGATTTAAAGGAAACGGCAGTCAAAATTGGACAGATGGGTGTTGGGACTGTTCATCATATTGCATGGCGAGCTCAAGACGATAAAGAACAATTGGAATGGAAGCGACTTATAGGAATGGAAGGATACGGTGTCACGCCTGTACAGGATAGAAATTATTTTAATGCGATTTATTTTAGAGAGCATGGAGGGATTTTTTTTGAGATTGCAACCGACCCTCCTGGGTTTCTTCGTGATGAATCAAAGGAAACGCTAGGTCTGGGCCTAATGTTGCCTTTGAGATATGAACAGTACCGTGAGCAGCTCGAACGGAAACTTCCTCAATTTCAAATACGGGAGCTAGAATAGTAGCAGATTGATTTTTTTCGAAAAAGGGTAAAGGGGTAGTATGATGAAGCATATATTTAAAAAAGGGACAAACGATAATAAACCAACATTATTGTTATTGCACGGCACCGGTGGAAATGAGCATGACTTATTACCACTTGCAGACCTAGTAGATGGTGAGGCAGCTGTACTTAGCGTTCGTGGTGAAGTTCTCGAAAATGGGATGCCTCGTTTCTTTCGTCGGTTGGCAGAAGGAATTTTTGATGAAGAGGATTTAATTTACCGAACAGAGCAATTACAAGACTTTTTGGATGAAGCGGCACAACAGTATGAGTTTGATCGGTCTAACGTTATAGCAATCGGATATTCAAACGGAGCAAATATTGCTGCAAGCTTATTATTCCATAATGAAAGTTCATTGAAAGGTGCCATTTTGCATCACCCAATGGTTCCTAGAAGAGGGATTGAATTACCGACATTGCATAATACGAAAGTATTTATAGCGGCAGGTAAAAACGATCCAATTTGCACTAAGGATGAATCACTAGAATTAGAATCAACATTGCAAGCAGCTGGAGCCGATGTACAAACACATTGGGAAAGTTTCGGTCATTCTCTAACAAGATCGGAAGTGGAAGCTGCAGCAATTTGGTATAAAAATAATTTTTAACTTAAAAAAGGGGTAAATAAGATGAAAAAAGTATTTGCATTAACAAGAGGACAATTAATTGATTTCGTAGCTGGATTAGATGAAAAAATAGTAGATGTTCAACTGAAGGGGCTTAATAACACAATTCATTGGCATATTGGCCATGTACTAGTTGTAGCAGAAAGTTTTCTGTTTGGATTTCCGAAGCAGTCACAAAACATTCCAGCAAACTATCATGTGCTATTTGGCTATGGATCGAAACCTTCTGACTGGACAGGTGACATTCCTTCCGTTGAAACCTTACTATCACAGTTGAAGGAGCAACAAGCACGTATTAATGAAATTCCAGAACATTGTTTTGGGGCAAAGCTACCATTTGCGTTTCCGATCGGACAATTAGAAACATTAGGTGAAGTATATGAACTGATGGTAATGCATGAGGGTACGCATTTAGGTGAAATGAAAGTGATGAAAAAAATAATCGAAGCGTAGTATAGTGAGTTTAGTTGAAAACGTCTAGAGAATTGTCTCTGACGTTTTTTAAAATTAATTTAAGTGATTATCAGCGAGCCTTATAATCGAGGGACATGCAATTTATAAAACTACTACGTAACGAATAAAAGGTCCAAATGTTATGTAGTCATTTGGACCTTTTAATCTAGTTAATCTTTTTGCCCAGTTCCATTGCATTCGGGGCAATCCATTACTGCGGGATATAATCTCGTCGCTCTTTTAAAAGCTGCATAATAGGAAAATTGTCCACTGTCCATTACGCGAACGAGTTCCCGATCAAGACGTTCAAATTCTGGATGTTGTTCATCGATGATTTTTCCTTCAAAGCATTCCATGCATATGCTCATTTTTTCATTCCTCTCCTTCTATCATTCCTACCTATAATCATAATAAAGTTTATAAATGAAAGGAAATATGTTGCCTATTCCTGTTCCTTATTCCCTATTTATAAAAAGATTTATCAAGGATTATCGTTGTTTTCTTAAAAACAAATAGTCTAATAGAATGATACTCTTGTAAAGCTAAAGTTTGTACATAGAATACTCTTCTGAAAATGGTCAATTTCTATCATTTATATTTTCTGAAAATTAAGATAATCTACTTATAATACTTATTTTTTTGAAGGAGGATTCCATTTGTTAAAAAAGACCTTAGCAATAGTGCTTTCATTATTTCTACTAACAACGGGCGCTGCTTCAGCTGCTACACTGACAAAGTCAGAAAAAGTTGATGTTATTCCTACTTTTGAGGTGAAGCCGGAAGAAGCAGAGAAGTTATATGCGGATTCTGATGAAGTTCGTGTCGTTGTTGAATTAACGGAGAAACCTGCAATTGATTATGCTACAGAAAAAGGCGTAAGCTATAAAAACCTATCAAAATCTACGAAAAAAGACCTTCATAACAAAGCAAAGAAATCTCGAGATAACGTAAAAACAAAAATTAAAGATAAAAAAGTGTCCATTAAGTATTTAGAAGATTTCACGACAGTTGCAAATGGATTCAGTGCGAAAGTAGAGTATGGAGACATTGAAGAAATCCAATCTATTTCAGGTGTCTCGAAGGTCTATATCGCTACTCAATATGAGAAACCAAAAGAAGAACCAGAAATGTTGTATAGTAAGGAACTCATTCAAGCGCAAGAAGCATGGAGAGACTATGGCTACACAGGTGAAGGAATGGTAATCGGTATTATCGATTCTGGTATTGATCCTTCTCATAAAGATATGGTTCTTTCTGAAGATACAGAAGAGAAGTTAACGAAATCAAGTGTAGAAAATGTCATTGGAGAAAATAGTTTAGTAGGGAAGTTTTATACAGAAAAAGTTCCTTATGGATATAACTATATGGATGTAAATGACACGATTGTAGATGCAGATGAAGCTTCACACGGTATGCACGTATCTGGAACTGCGGGGGCAAACGGTGATGAAGAAAATGGTGGTATTAAAGGAGTTGCTCCAGAAGCACAGCTTCTAGGCTTAAAGGTATTTAGTAATGATCCGACAAATCCGTATACATACGGTGATATTTACATTAAAGCAATTGATGATGCTATTATTCTTGGTGCTGACGTATTGAACATGAGCTTAGGCGCAACAGCGGGATTTGTAGAAGCAGATGCTCCTGAACAACAAGCGATTAAAAGAGCAACTGAAAATGGAATTATGATGGCAATCTCTGCTGGTAATTCCGCACACTTAGGTTATGGATATGCTAATCCATGGGCTGCCAATCCGGACTATGGTGTTGTTGGTTCACCGGGTGTAACGTATGAATCTTTACAAGTTGCATCACTTGAAAATAGTTATTTAAATTTAGAAGCTGCAACATTTGACCTTGTTGGACAAGAATTGCTTGCAGGATTTATGTCAGCTAGTTCTGTAGATCCTACTTCTTTGGAAAAGAAACCATATGAGGTAGTGGACGTTGGACTAGGGAAACCAGAAGAAATAGCTGGTAAAGATTTGAATGGGAAATTTGCCCTTATTGTCCGAGGCGAGTTAACGTTTATAGAAAAAACAATGAATGCACAAAATGCAGGTGCTGCTGGTGTCATCATTTATAACAATACATCTGGCTATATTAGTATGGCTACTGAAAGTACGATTACGATTCCTCAATTGTCTTTATCACAAAGTGATGGATTGGCGATTAAGCAAGCACTAGAGAATGGTACAGTTACTGTGTCGTTTGAAGGTAAATCACAAACAGCTCCTAACCCTGAAGCAGGCAAAATGAGCAGTTTTACTTCTTGGGGGATTACACCAAACTTAGATTTTAAACCGGAAATTACAGCTCCGGGTGGAAATATTTATTCTACATTCAATAACGATAAATACGGAATGATGAGTGGGACATCAATGGCAGCTCCACATGTTGCTGGTGGTTCGGCACTCGTTCTTCAACGAATTGATGAAGAATTTGCACAGACTGGCTATGACAGAATGTTATTTGCTAAAAACTTAATGATGAATACGGCCAAACCAGTGCTTGACCAAGGACTTGTTAATTCTAATTTTGGCTGGAATTTACCGTATTCCCCTCGTCGTCAAGGTGCTGGTATTATGCAATTGAATGATGCTTTGAAAACACCAGTCGTAGTAACGGAAAAAACGACAAATGAAGCAAAGGTAGCATTGAAAGAGGTTGGGGATACATTTAGCTTTACATTAGTAGCTGAAAATACAAGTGATGAAGCTGTCACTTACAACGTGGGAGCAGATTTACAAACAGATTTCGCTGGTTGGGGCGAAGTAGGTTACAATGTGAATGAAATTGAAGCACAGCGCATATTAGATGCGACAATTACAGTAAATGGCAGTGGCAATCATGAAGTGACAGTTCCAGCAAATGATTCAGTAGAAATCGTGGTGGAAGCGGATGTAACGAATGCAAAAGTAGACGATCCATCTCTAACAGGTGCATGGGGTATTCCAGTTGATATCAATCAAGTATTCCCGAATGGGTATTATGTTGAAGGATATGTAACATTAACAGAAACAACTGACACATACCCGTCATTAAGTGTTCCATACGTAGGATTTAAAGGAGATTGGAATGCTGCACCAATTATCGATGCTTATGCAGGCAGTGCAGATTCTTTCTATCAATTTACAGGTTTATTAAATTCAAACCTAGAATACTTAGGTTTTGATGAATTTAATAATAATATTACTCAAGAAGGTATTGCCATTTCTCCAAACGGAGATGGTATCCATGATGCTGCTGTTCCAGTGTTCTCGCTACTCAGAAATGCATCTAATATACAATTCAATATATTAGATGAAAAAGGTAAGCTAATCAAAACACTTAGTTCAATAGATGACTTGCGCAAAAACTATTACTATAGCGGAAGTAGTGCCATGTACTATTTAGGTGAAGCTACAGAACAATGGAATGGCAAAGTTGGCAAGAAAGTAAAAGAGGGCTCTTACATTTATGAAATCAAAGCAACGTTAGATTATGCTGGAGCCACGCCACAAAGCTTTAAAATTCCAGTTAAGGTTGACTTGAAAAAACCGAAAGTCGATGCATCTTATAAAGAAAATACGTTGAAAATTGATGCAAAAGACCCTAATAAAGGAAGCGGTGTTGCTAAGCTGAAAGTATTAGTGGATGGGGCAGAAACAGCAACTCTAACTCCGGATCAAACGTCATATGAATTTGAAACACCATTGGAA
>Ga0233374_1000213_pt1 | contig 10766 bp, 8 predicted proteins | sample ElkDunMinimDraft_FD_180688 | JGI IMG/M metagenome (GOLD analysis project Ga0233374, IMG submission 180688) | Fecal eukaryotic communites from dung pellets of Tule Elk in California, USA - Elk Dung E1 | ecosystem: Host-associated > Mammals > Digestive system > Large intestine > Fecal | place: USA...
AAGAATTATTGGTGCTTACATTTTGGTTAGAACCGCAATCAAGGCAATTTAAGCTAACATCAGATAGATAAACCGTTCCAGAATTTTTACCAAGATTAAATTCAAATCGTGCATTATTCACATTGCCCGATTGCATCGTGAATGTTTTCGTTATCAACCGTCCATTTACTGGCGCCACAACTTCACCAAATTCGGCGAAAGCATCATAAGGAAAAGCATTTCGACCTATGCGCACTTCTACATAACGACGATTACTAACCCCTTGCAAATAGAACTTAACTTCGTAAGTCTTACCAGCCTGTAATTCGATATTGTTACGAGTTAGTTGTACATGCCAGTAATCGGAACCGCCATTAGTAACAGAAATAAAGCCATCATTGAAATTTGCACTTGCTCCGCTATAATTAGCTAAACTCCATTCAGAATACGGAAAATCAAGGGCATAAGAGATGTTCATTTGCGACAGAAAAAACGCAACAACAATCAGAAAATACAAATTTTTCAAACACAGTTCCTTTATTGTAATAAAAACACAATAATATCATACAAGAATAATAATCTTACAAAATTACGTCAATTCATTTTCATAGATTCTTTTTTGTAAGAATTTGCCCACAAACCAAATAAAAGAGTTTGTTTTCACTACAAGGAACCTCTTTTTAAAATTTGAGGATTTTTTGGAGTGCGTTACGAGAGGGTAGCGGAAAATAGTTTTGTGAGGTATGAACAAAACTAGTTGCAGCGAGGGAGAGACTTCTCCCTTTGTATGAATAATTTTTTCAGAGTTATTTGGCTTAAGCGTTTGCTTTATTTGGCGAAACATTCTGCTTTAATCTTGTATTTTTTGATTTTTAGAAATCTGAAGTTTTTATATATGAAGAATTTTCCTAAATTTGCGGTGTGAAAAAACTATAAATGCCCATGTTTTTTATTGGGTAAGGAAAGGAAAAATGGCAAAATATAATCCGCAGGAAATTGAAACCAAGTGGCAGGCTTATTGGGACGCTCATGAAACTTTTAAAACAGCTAGCGATAAAAGTAAACCAAAATTTTATTGCTTGGATATGTTCCCCTACCCAAGTGGTGCCGGGCTTCATGTTGGTCACCCAGAAGGCTATACCGCAACAGATATTATTTGCCGTTATAAAAGAAGTAATGGTTTTAATGTGCTTCACCCTATGGGTTGGGATGCTTTTGGGCTCCCTGCTGAACAATATGCTATTCAGACTGGTACGCACCCAGCTGTGACGACTCAGAAGAACTGCGATAACTTCCGCAGACAAATTAAACGTCTTGGTCTTTCTTATGATTGGAGTCGTGAAATCAATACGACGGACCCTAAGTATTACAAGTGGACACAATGGATTTTTAAACGCCTTTATGATACTTGGTTCGATGACGAGTTGCAAAAAGGTCGGCCAATAGCAGAACTTCCGATTCCCGCAGAAATTGAAGCGAAAGGTAAAGAAGCGGTTCGCGAATATAAAGATTCTAAACGCCTTGCTTATTATGCTGATGCTCAGGTTTGGTGGTGTAAGCATTGTAAAATCGTTTGCGCGAACGAAGAAGTTTTAAATGACGGTTCTCACGAAAAGTGCGGTACTAAGGAAGTGGAACGCCGTAATTTGAAACAATGGCTTATGCGTATTCCTCATTATGGGGATCGCTTGTTGAAAGGTCTTGATTCTCTTGATTGGCCGCAAGGCGTAAAAGATATGCAAAAGAACTGGATTGGCAAAAGCCAAGGTGCAGAAGTGGATTTCTGCGTGGCAGATGCTTCTGGTAATGCGACTGAAAACAAGCTTCGTGTTTATACAACTCGTGCTGATACTTTGTTTGGGGCAACTTATATGGTGGTGGCTCCTGAACATGTTCTTGTTCCTGAACTTACTACTGCTGAACAAAAAGATGCAGTTTGCGCTTATGTTAAAGCAGCGGCTCTTAAAAGCGATTTAGATAGAACAGAACTCGCTAAAGAAAAAACGGGTGTGTTTACTGGTAGTTATGCCATTAACCCTCTTACTGGTAAAAAGATTCCTATTTGGGTGGCAGATTACGTTTTGACTGGCTACGGCACTGGCGCTATTATGGCGGTTCCTGCTCACGATACTCGCGATTTCGACTTTGCGAAAAAGTTTGGTTTGCCTGTGATTTGCATTATGGAACCAGATTCCACTTGCCCTGAAGATGTTCGCCCGCAAGTGCTTGCTGGGGAAGCTTGCTGGGCAGCAGATGGCACTTACATTAATAGCGAAAACGAAACGCTTTCACTCAACGGCTTAAATAAAAAGCAAGGGCTTGAACGAGTCATTGCTTGGCTTGAAGAAAATAAAATTGGTAAAGCAACGGTTAATTTCAAACTCCGCGATTGGCTCTTTAGCCGCCAGCGTTACTGGGGTGAACCGTTCCCGATTATCCACTGGGAAGACGGCGAAATTTCAACTGTTGATGATTCAGAACTCCCTGTTCTTTTGCCTGAACTTACGGAATATAAGCCTGGTGATGGCGGACAATCTCCACTAGCAAATGCTAAAGAATGGTTAGAAGTTACAGATAAAAACGGTCGCAAAGGTATTCGTGAAACAAACACTATGCCGCAATGGGCTGGTTCTTGTTGGTATTACTTGCGTTACATTGATGCTTGCAATGGCGATGCGTTCCTCGCACAAGAACTTGAAAAATACTGGATGCCAGTTGACCTTTATGTGGGCGGTGCTGAACACGCTGTGCTTCACTTGCTTTATAGCCGTTTCTGGCATAAAGTCTTGTTTGATTTAGGTCTTGTTTCTACTGACGAACCATTCCAAAAACTTTTCAACCAAGGTATGATTCTCGCTTACGCTTACGAAGATGCCGCCGGTTCTAAAGTTCCTTCTGATGAAGTAGAAGAACGTGACGGTAAATTCTTCAAAATAGGCACAGACATTGAACTCAAGCAAATCATTGCGAAAATGAGTAAGTCTTTGAAGAACGTTGTAAACCCAGACGATGTAGTGCGTGATTACGGCGCTGATAGCCTTCGTTTGTATGAAATGTTTATGGGTCCACTCGATGCCGTAAAACCTTGGCAAGTAAAAGGCATTGAAGGCATGAACCGTTTCTTAAATCGTGCTTGGCGTGCTGTTATTGGCGAAGAAGATTCTGCCCCGGTTTTTGTAGATGAAGTGGCTCCGGAATCTGTTGTAAAAGTAATGCACCAGAGCATTATGAAAGTCACTAGCGATATTGAAGAAATGAGTTTCAATACAGCGATTAGCCAGCTTATGATTTTCAATAACGAAATGATGAAGATGGACAAGCGTTACCGCGAACCATGCGAAACGTTCGTAAAACTCTTGCACCCATTTGCTCCACACATCGCCGAAGAAATGTGGAGTATTCTCGGGCATGAAGGTTCTTTAACGAATGTTTCTTGGCCCAAAGCAGATGCTTCTAAAGCAGTTGACAATACTGTAGAAGTCGTGTTCCAAGTGAACGGCAAAGTTCGCGCACGTGAAACTGTTTCTGCCGATATGGACAAGGCATTGCTTGAAAAGCTCGCCATGGAAAATGAACGCGTTCAGGAATTTATCAAGGGTATGACTGTTGTGAAGTCCATCGTGGTTCCAGGCAAACTCGTGAACATTGTGGTAAAGTAGCCACAAGTCGAGTGGGGCGTTACCGCATGCGGGCTAACTGTCGAAGCGCGGGTTACTGCGGCAAAGCAAATAGCAAAAATTTAAAAGGCATTCCAATAAGGAATGCCTTTTTGGTCAAAAGTTTTTTTTGTTAAACGTCAACTACTTCAGTCCAACCAAAAATATCTTCGGTTTCACCAAATTGGATAGCGGTATAAACGTTATAGAGTTCAGTGCAAACTGGGCCTGGAGTTTCTGGATCGCCATAAGTGAATGTTTTATTGGCAATCGGGTCAACAATTTTTCTGATAGGCGTGATGACCGCAGCGGTTCCACATTCAGCGACTTCTTCAAATTCAGCAAGTTCTTCGAAAGGAACTGGGCGTTTTTCAACTTTATACCCTAAATGTTCTGCAAGTTGTTGCAAACTCTTGTTTGTAATAGAAGGCAAAATACTTTCTGATTGTGGGGTAATGTAAGTCTTGTTTTTAATACCAAAGAAGTTTGCCGGGCCACATTCATCAATGTATTTCTTTTCTTTTGCATCAAGATAAATTGTAGAAGAGAAACCAGCTTTTTTAGCAATAGCTAAAGATTGCAAACTAGCAGCATAGTTTCCGCCGACTTTAACAGTGCCTGTCCCTTGTGGAGCTGCTCTATCAAAATCTCTACAAATCATCATATCTACAGGTTTGAACCCTTCTTTGAAGTAAGGTCCGACAGGAACAACGAACATGATTAACAAGTATTCTTCAGAAGGCTTTACGCCAACTTCTGGGCTTGTCCCGATAAGTAGTGGGCGAATGTAAAGCGTTGCGCCGTGTCCATAAGGAGGAATAAAACGAGCGTTTAATTGGACTACCTTGTGTACCATTTCGCGGAAAAGTTCTACAGGAGGAGCTGCCATTAAAACGCGTTCAGCTGTTTTTTGCATACGAAGAGCGTTTTCTTCACAACGGAAAATGCGGACTTTGCCGTCTTTGCCTGTGTATGCTTTTAAACCTTCAAAGCCTTCTTGTCCATAATGCAAGCAAGTAGCAGCCATGTGAATGTTAATATTGTTTGAAGAGGAAACTTCAATTTTCCCCCAAGAACCATTGCGATAATAACAGCGGACATTGTAGTCAGTGTCTGCGTAGCCAAAAGGGAGGTTTTTCCAATCGATTTCTTGCATAATAAAACCTTTTTGATAATACCTTGTAAAAGGACTTGTTTTTAGAAAAAATAAAAAAAGCCCCGAAGATGCCTTAAAAATAAATTTATTGGAGAATTTTGGACAAAATTTTTTGGTTTAAGTTGAATTATTTTGCTTTTAATTTAGGGATTTATTTAGTGAACGCCTTTTTTGTGTATTGAATGGCTCAAAAATTTCTATCATTGAACGGGTAAAAATTTTTATAAGGTATTTTAGTATGAACTATAATCCTCTTGCTGAATCTCTTAATGCAGACCTTTCTATGAATAGTTGCCGTATTTTGGATATGCTTTCTTCAAAAGGAAAAGCCATATTTTTCCCAAGTAAAGGAATTCTTGGGCAAGGTGCAGAAGCAAAAGGTGCTAGTATCAATGCAACGATAGGAACAGCTCTTGAAGACGATGGTTCTCCATTGACTCTTGCCTGTGTGCAATCAGCGTTAAATTTGCCAAAGTCTAGTTTTCTTTATTCACCTAGTTTTGGTGACCCTAATTTGCGTGCTGCTTGGAAAGAACAAATTCTAAGAAAAAATCCTTCTATTGAAGGTAAAAAGTTTTCTTCACCAGTTGTAACAGCGGCTCTTACGCATGCGATTTCTTGTGCGGCTTATCTTTTCTTAGATGAAGGCGACGAAGTGATTTTGCCTGACCTTTATTGGGATAATTATGAACTTGTTTTTGAAAATGGTCAAAATGCAAAGTTAAAGACTTTCAATACTTTTAAAAATGGTGGCTTTGATACAGACGCTTTAAAAGCAGCTTTGCAAGGTGAAGGTAAAAAGGTTGTTTTGCTTAATTTCCCAAACAACCCGACTGGTTACACAGCAACAGAACAAGAAGCAGAAAAAATCGCTAATATCTTAAAAGAAACCGCTGAAAGTGGAACGCCTGTTGTTGCTTTGTTAGATGACGCTTATTTTGGACTTGTTTATGAAAAAGGCGTTTATACAGAATCGCTTTTTGCCAAATTAGCTGATGCGAGTGAAAACCTTTTAGCTGTCAAATTAGACGGTCCTACAAAAGAAGATTACGTTTGGGGATTCCGTGTGGGCTTTATGAGTTTTGCCTGGAAAGGCGCTACAGATTCTCAACTTAAAGCTATGGAAGCTAAAGCAGCTGGTGTTGTTCGTGGTAACATTTCTAATGCACCAAGCATTTCTCAGAAGATTCTTCTTGCGGCTTACCAGAGTGAAGATTATTTAGCTCAAAAACAAGAAAAGTTCAATACTTTAAAAAAACGTTACGATGTTATTTTAGACGTTTTTGAAAAGCATCCGGAATATAAAGATGCTTTTGAATCAATGCCTTTTAATAGCGGCTACTTTATGTGTGTTCGTCCAATAGGTGTTGATGCTGAAATCTTGCGTAAAGAATTGATAGCTAATTACAGCACAGGTGTAATTGTGTTGTCTGGCCTTGTGCGCCTAGCTTTCTCTTCTGTCCCAACAGATAAAATTCCACAGATGTTTAAAAATATCTACCAGGCAATTTTGAAACTTCGTGCATAAGAGAATTTTTTATGGAAGATAAAGTAAAGTTAAGTTTTGATGGAAAAGATTTTGAGTTTCCTGTTTTAAAAGGAAGCGAAAACGAAAAAGCTTTTGATGTTTCTGAACTTCGTAAAAAAACCGGGCTTGTAACACTTGATTATGGTTACTTGAATACAGGTAGCACTAAAAGTGCGATTACATTTGTTGATGGCGAAAATGGAATTCTTCGTTATCGCGGTTATGCTATTGAAGATTTAGCAGAAAAAGCAACATTCCCAGAAGTCGCTTGGCTCTTGATTTATGGAGAACTTCCGACAGAAGCCCAATTGATGCGCTTTCGCACAATGCTTACAGAAAATGCATTGATTCATGAAAACTTATTGCATTTTTTCAGAGAAATGCCTCCTTCAGCACACCCAATGGGAATTTTAAGTTCTATTGTGAATGCGGTCGGGCTTTTTACTCCTCGTTTTTATGACGATGACAATAAAGCAGATGTTTTTGATTTGACGACTGTCGGGCTTATCTCTAAAATTCGTACAATTGCTGCTTTTACTTATAAAGCAAGTATTGGTGAACCATTTGTTTACCCAGAAGCCGAACGAAGCTATTGTTCAAACTTCTTGAACATGATGTTTTCTAGCAAAGCAAAGCCTTACAATCCAGATCCAATTATGGAAAAGGCTTTAAATACATTGCTTATTGTTCACGCTGACCATGAACAGAATTGTTCTACTTCAACCGTTCGAATGGTTGGTAGTTCTCAGGCGAGCTTGTATGCAAGTATTTGTGCAGGCATTTGCGCTCTTTGGGGCCCTTTACATGGTGGTGCGAACCAAGCTGTTCTTGAAACTTTATTGCGCATTCAACAAAGTGGAATGACAGTCCAGCAAGTGATGGAAAAAGCAAAAGATAAAAATGACCCGTTCCGTCTTTCTGGTTTTGGACATCGTGTTTATAAAAGTTATGACCCACGAGCAAAAGTTTTAAAGAAACTCATGCACCAAGTTTTTGAACGTGAACACGAACATGACCCATTGTTGGATATTGCAACAGAACTTGAAGAACGTGCATTAAAAGATGATTACTTTATTGAACGTAAGCTTTACCCTAACGTAGATTTCTATTCGGGTATTCTCTATCGCGCAATGGGTATTCCGACAAATATGCTTACTGTAATGTTTGCTATTGGTCGTTTACCGGGCTGGATTGCTCATTGGAAAGAAATGCACGATGACCCATGCTCTAAAATTAATCGCCCAAGGCAGATTTATACAGGAGAAGTTTTAAGACCTTGGGTCGATAGAAAAGACCGCTAAATAGTTAAAATAAAAGAGCTCCTTTCTGTTGAAAGAAGCTCTTTTTTTATGTAAAGAAATTAAGGAAGTTCACCACCGAGTAAATTCATTTGCATTGAATAAATTTCAGAGCAGGCTTTTTCACCTAAGTCCAACAATGTAGAGAGCATTTTTCTGTTAAATGCTGCGTGTTCACCAGTGCCTTGGACTTCGATAAATTCTTTTGCATCGCGCATTACAACATTCATATCAACATCGGCAGCGCTATCTTCTACATAGCAAAGGTCAAGCAAAGCTTCACCTTTTACAACTCCAACAGAAATAGCACTAATAGCGTATTTTAAAATTTGCTGTTCAATGCCGAGATTGGCTTTGATTTTTTTGAGCGCTAAGCCTAAAGCAACAAAACCGCCAATAATACTTGCGGTGCGTGTTCCTCCATCAGCTTGAATAACATCGCAATCTACAACAATTGCATTTTCACCAAGGGCTGCTAAATCAGCAGCACCACGCAAAGAACGACCAATTAAACGTTGGATTTCTTGAGTTCTACCAGAAGCACCTTTGCGTTCTCTATCTACGCGTTTGTTTGTACTTTGCGGTAAAAGAGAATATTCAGCAGTTACCCAACCAGTACCGCGGCCTTTCAACCAACCAGGAACTTCTGGTAAAAGGGTGGCGTTGCAAATAACGCGGGTGTTTCCCATTTCAATTAAAACAGAACCGTCTGCGCTACTTATAAAACCTGGCGTCATTTTAATAGAACGCATTTCATTATTTTGTCTGTTATCTATTCTTTCCATATTAAACTCCTATTTTTTCGTATTCTAATTTTTTTATTTCGCCGCCTTTAAATGTTCCTAAAAGGTAAATGAAATCAGCATATTCACCAAGTTCTTTTAAAGCTTCGCTAGCAAGAGTTTCTTCTGGATTACCTTCAAAAGACATGTGGAAAATATATTCCCAAGGTTTGTCTGGGTGTGGGCGACTTTCAATTCTTGTCAAATTCAAATTGCGTTTTGCAAAGCAACCAAGAGCGTTATAAAGAGCTCCGGATTTCCCGGAATTTGCTAAAGTGAAAAGCAATGTAGTTTTCAAATTTTCTGTTTTTTCAAACGGACGTGCTTCTTTTTGGAGTGCGTAAAAACGAGTGAAGTTAATACCTGGTAAATTTTCAATCCCTTCGGCCAAAACATCTAAGCCATAAACATTGGCAGCATAACTACTAGCAATGGCGCCAAGTGTAGAATCTTTTGCTAAAGCGACTGCTTCTGCACTCCCGGCGGTATCATAAAAAGCAGACGCTTCTATATGAGGGTGTTTTTCAAAAAACAAGCTGCATTGAGCAAGTCCTTGAGGGTGGCTTATGATTTTTTTGAGATTTTCAATTTGTGTTCCAGGCAAAACGCAGAGTGCGTGGGAAATTTGAAGTTTCACTTCAGCAACAATGGGGAGACGCCATTTAAAGAGCAAATCATAATTTTCATAAATAGAGCCAGCGGTAGAATTTTCAATAGGAACCACTCCGCCATCAACGGAACCATTTGCAATTTGTTCATAAATTTCTTCAAATGTATCAACAGGTATTACTTCAATATCTGTTCCAAATAAATGGTAAGCTGCGCTTTCGCTATAAGCACCGCAACGGCCTTGAAATGCTATTTTCTTTTTCATTAATATCTCCTAGCTCCTTGGTAGCGTTTTTCCCAATAAACATTATCCATTGGAGAAATCATTACCCCTTTTGAAGAACTTGCATGTACAAAACGATCTCCTGACAGGTAAATTCCAACATGGTCTATTTCCCAAAAACTACCAAAAAATACCAAGTCGCCTTCTCTCAAATCACTTCTTGAAACGCTTTTCCCCATATCATACATTTTTGAAGCTTTGTGGGGTAAATACATTCCGCGGACTTCCTTATAAATCTGCATTACAAAACCAGAACAATCAACGCCTGATTTTGAAGAGCCTCCATAACGATAAGGAGTGCCAATCCAGGGTTTGGCAGCGTTTTCCCAAACAGAACCATCTGACTGTGTTGTGGTTTTTTCTTGCGTTTTGTCTTCATTAGTTTGTGTAGAATGGGACTTTTGCGAAACTTCTTGGGAAACTTCTTGTGAACGCTGTTTTGTTTTATGTGATTTTTTAGGTGTTTCCTTTTTTACATACCTTCCGCTTGCTCTGTCATAACCACCCCGCGTAGGCATAGAACAAGCTATGATAAAAATCAAAAGAAAAATGCACCACAAAATCCGCATAGTTGAAATTTAATAATAATCTCATTTTAAAAAGGAATGAATCTTTTGAAAGAAGATTTGTTTCTTTGCTAAAAGAGTTCTTGTCATGGCGAACGCAGAGTGAATTGTTATGGCGAGGAGTCTTTTAAAGACGACGTGGCCATCTGCTGGCAACTTGTCATCGCGAACATAGTGTGGCGATCTGTCGACAATGAGATTGCTTCTGTCACTACGTTCCATCGCAATGACAAGAAACTTGTGGCAAGTGTAGGGTTGTCATGGCGAGAGGCCTTGTGCCTCGCGGCCATCTGTTAGCAAGCAGATTGCTTCACCCCGTTTGGGGTTCGCAATGACAAGGGGCTCGAGCAAGAACTGCGATCAAGAATCGCGGGCAAGTATAACAACAAGTTGTCATCGCGAACGCAGTGCGGCGATCTGTTGGCAAGTGTTCTTTTAGCATAAAAAGGTTTGTCGACGATTCGAAATTTATTTCGAATCACCTTTCCGTAAAAAGCTATGTCGGTAGAAATTTCTGTATGCTTTTAGAAAGCATGTTTTGAAACTTTAAAATAGACGCGTGCGGCGTTTACGTCTATATCCTTGTAAGTGAGAGTGTGTTTTTTAAAATTTTTGAAAAAAAACAGAAGTTAGCCTTGACTAATTTTGGAAAAGTTTTTAAAGTTAGCTATGGCTAACAATAAAAGAGGCTTTTTAATGAACTGTTCTTGTGGTTGTAAATCTGGTTCTATGAAGGAATGGAATACGGAATGTGTTGAATTTCGAGATTTAAAACCGGGCGATTCTGCTGAAATCGTAGGTTATCGAGAAGGTGGTAATATCAATTACAAGTTCAAGCTATTAGCAATGGGGTTGTTGAGAAATCGTATTATTAAAGTTCTTCATGTTGCTCCTTTTGGAGACCCGGTT
>Ga0233374_1000229_pt1 | contig 10179 bp, 13 predicted proteins | sample ElkDunMinimDraft_FD_180688 | JGI IMG/M metagenome (GOLD analysis project Ga0233374, IMG submission 180688) | Fecal eukaryotic communites from dung pellets of Tule Elk in California, USA - Elk Dung E1 | ecosystem: Host-associated > Mammals > Digestive system > Large intestine > Fecal | place...
GTAAACAAAATCAGTCCAGAACATCAAATAATCGGTCCGAATGTAAACAAAATCAGTCCGAAACGCAAAAGAATCGGTCCAGAACATCAAATTTCCGCATCTAACAGCAAAATTACAAAACAAAAAAAGACATTCGGATAATCCGAATGTCCTTCTTTTATGAAGTATTAGTCTTCTAAATGCATCATTTGTGTTAATTTTTTAGAGAATGCAAGTAGGATTAGACCTAATGCAATCGCTAATCCGCCGATTACTGCGAATACTTCAAAGTAACCAAGAGATTGAGTTACAGAAGCTAATTGACCTGCTAAGATGTTTGCAACACCTGAGCTTGCTAACCAAACACCCATTAATAGAGATGCTAGTTTTAATGGAGCAAGACGTGTTACTGTTGATAATCCAACTGGTGATAAGAATAATTCACCAAGTGTGTGGAATAGGTACGTTAAGACGATGAAAATGATGTGAGCTTTATTCACGACTGCATTTGCATCATTTCCAGTGCGAAGAATTGCAAACAACAGGATTAGGAATCCTGAACCTAATAAAATCATACCAAATGCCATTTTTGTTGGTGAGCTAAAGTCACCGCGTTTTGAACGTCCAAGTTTTACCCATAGAGCTGAAACAACAGGCGCTAATAGGACGATGAATAGCGGGTTAACTGATTGGAACCAAGCAGTTGGAATTTCGAATCCGAAGATTGTACGATCAACGAAGTCTCTAGTGTAAAGTGTTAAAGAACTACCAGCTTGTTCGAAGCCTGCCCAGAAGAATACAACGAAGCATGCAAGAATAAGAATTACAGCTGTACGTTCTTTTTCTTTTTTAGTTAATGGTCTTTTGTCTGCTTCACCTTTATCTGTTACTGTACGGCCAGTCGGTTTTTTACCAAGGTCGCCTAAGTATTTGTTCCCTAGAAGATTAAATAGTACTTGTCCGATAACCATACCGATAGATGAAGCAAGGAAGCCCCATTTGTATCCGTATACCATTCCTTCAGGTGTCATTCCACCCATGATTTTATCTGTAATAAGAGCGATGATTAACGGAGCTAAGAATGCACCGATGTTAATACCCATATAGAAAATCGTGAATGCTGCGTCACGTTTTGGATCAGTAATATCATATAAATCTCCAACTAGTGAAGAAATATTTGGCTTGAAGAATCCGTTACCGATGATTAATAAAGCCATACCAACAAACAATGCCCATTTTTCTTGTTGTAAGAAAATAAAGAAGTTACCCAATGCCATCGAGATACCGCCGATTGTAATAGCCAGACGTTTCCCTAAATACATATCAGATAACCAACCACCGATTAGTGGAGTGATATAAACAGCACCAGTATAGAAACCGTATATGCTCATAGCAGTCGTAGCGCTCATGCCTAAACCGCCTGCGAAAAGTTCACTTGTTAAGTAAAGAACAAGAATACCTCTCATTCCATAGTAACTGAAACGTTCCCACATTTCTGTAAAGAACAGTAAATACAACCCTGGTGGGTGCTTTTTACTATGTTGAATCGTAGTTGCACTCATGTATAAATCCTCCTGAACATTTTACTGCGTTAAAGTTATACTGAAATAAAATTTAACTTTGGTTAATTGTAAGATAAATTCTATATTCAGTCAATTGAATAATAATACCATTGTGTTTTATTCTTTTTACTTTATTAAAGTTACTAACTTCAACATTTATAAAATTAAAATAATTCTTACGCATTTTTACTAATAGTTAAATTATATACTTTTATGCAAAAAACTATGCAGAAATATGGATGGTAAAGGGTAATTTCATAGAATGATAGTTGAATTTACGAGAATAATTATTGGTTAAAAATTGAAATTTATAGGTAATATGGATAATTTTGATGGGTCTAATATTATATTTGTATAGCAATTATTGTGGTAAAAAAATGAAATATTACCAGAAAGTTATTTCCGTCTGATGTGGAAATTTGTTTTTCAGGAATGGAATATAAGGCGTAAAAAAAGCCGATATGAAAAAATGAACTGCACCCCAATTGTTAGACACACCCAACAATTGGAGGTGCAGTTTTTTATGACTAAATATACAAACGAACAAAAACTAGACGCTGTCTTTCGTTACCAAAACTCATCTGAAAGTATAAACGAAATCGCAAAACGAATGAGTATAAGTAAATCTGTTGTTTATAACTGGATTAAGCAATTCGAATATCATGGTCTAGCTGTTTTTGAAAAATCCTATACATCTTACACAGCTCAGTTTAAAATGGACGTACTAAACTATATGAACGAGAATGGCGTTTCCTCTGATAAAGCTGCAGTGATATTTAAGATTTCTTCACCTAAATTAATTCGAAAATGGCGAAATCAACTAAATACACTTGGAGTGGAGGCGCTCTTTTCTAAGAAAAAGGGGCGTCCATCCATGAAAAAAGAATCGAATAAACAATCAAAAAAGTACAAGCAGAAGGCTCTACAGAAGCACTTCAAGCACGTATTAAACAGCTCGAAATGGAAAACGAGTATTTAAAAAAGTTGAATGCCTTAGTTCAAACCAAAGAAAAATCACCACGAAAGACAAAATAAAAGTCATCTGTGAATTAAGGCATAAATATTCGGTGAAGGCACTTGTGGCCTATGCGGAGATTCCACGTAGCACATTTTATGATATCGCAAAGAAAATGGATTTACCCGATCCAGATGTTGATTTAAAAGCAGAAATCAAAGCAATTTATGAGGAACATGAAGGGCGATATGGTTACCGTCGCATTCGTGATGAACTAGCGAATCGTGGTCAAAAAGTGAATCACAAGAAGGTTCAACGCATCATGAAAGAACTAGGCTTGAAGTGTATTGTACGTATGAAAAAATATAAGTCTTATAAAGGGACGGTTGGTAAAATTGCACCAAATATTTTAGACCGACGATTTACTGCAGATGCCCCGAATGAGAAGTGGGTAACAGACATTACAGAGTTTAAATTATTTGGCGAAAAGCTGTATTTATCCCCTGTTTTAGATTTGTTTAATGGAGAAATTATTACGTATACAATTGGCTCTAGACCAACGTATTCACTTGTCTCGGAGATGTTGGAGAAGGCTTTAGACCGATTGCCAGAAGAACATAAACTCCTGATGCATTCAGATCAAGGTTGGCATTATCAAATGAGACAATACCGCCACGCTCTTGAATCAAGAAATATTGTGCAGAGTATGTCACGTAAAGGAAACTGTTACGATAACTCCGTAATGGAGAATTTCTTTGGCATTATGAAGTCGGAATTCCTTTATTTGAAGGATTTTGAGAGTGTCGAGCAGTTTAAAATAGAACTAGAAAAATATATCAATTATTACAACACGAAACGTATTAAGGCGAAATTAAAAGGCATGAGTCCGATCCAATATCGAACTCATGCCCAAACCGCTGCCTAATGAAATAACCGTGTCTAACTTTTAGGGGTCACTTCAAAATGATAGTTCGGTTTTTTATTGACTGAAAATCTTTTGTTCCAGCCTGTTTTGTTTTTTTACCTACGTAAATGTTGAGTTTGTTTCAAAAAGTGTGAGATTCTCTCGATGATTGGTTCAATTGAATTTTCATTTTCAACTAGATCATAATCATTAATGTTTAAACGCAATACGGGGCAGGCGTTAAACTGGTTAATCCAGTCTTCGTAACGGCCATGCATTTCTTCCCAGTAAGAAATAGGTGTCTGTTGTTCCATTGGGCGTCCTCTTTCTTGAATGCGAGAGATAACATCATCTAATGAACCTTCCAAATATATTAATAAGTCTGGGTGTGGAAAATAAGGGGTCATAACCATAGCATCGAAAAGACTTTTGTAGTTTTCGTAGTCTACCTTGTCCATATTTCCTTTCTCAAAATGCATTCTTGCGAAAATCCCAGTATCTTCGTAAATAGAGCGGTCTTGAATAAAGCCACCGCCATATTCGAAAATTCTCTTTTGTTCTTTGAATCGTTCAGCTAAGAAATAAACCTGTAAATGAAAGCTCCATCGAGAAAAATCGGAATAAAATTTCTCTAGATAAGGATTCGAATCTACTTTTTCGAATGAAGTTCTGAAATTTAGAGCATTAGCTAAAGCTGTAGTAAATGTAGATTTTCCCACACCTACTGTTCCAGCAATTGTAATGACACTGTTACTTGGAATGTTATATTTTTGTCGAAAATTCATTGTTTTACCCCTTTTTGAAGCTGTTCTTCAATTTGTTTTATAATGATCTGGAGATCGTCTTTATTTTTCACAAAGTCAAGTTCATCTCCATTAAATTGTAATACGGTTACATCTGGATGTTTTTCCTTAAATCGTTGCATGAATTGATGATAATCAATCGATAGTTGTTCCAAATAAAGAGGGCTGATATTTTTTTCGATGTCTCGTCCTCTTTTTTGGATACGAGTTAATAACGTATCTAAGCTAGCGTGTAAGTAGATAACCATGTTTGGGACAGGCATATCATTTGTAAGGATATCAAATATATTTAAATACTTTTCATATTGCTCTTCTTTTAAGCTTCGCTGTGCAAAGATTAAATTCTTAAAGATATGATAGTCTGCTACTACTGGTAGTTGTTTGTTTAGATATTTTTTATTTATATCTTCTAATTGTTTATAACGATTGCATAAGAAAAACATTTCAGTTTGAAAGCTCCACTCCTCGATATCTTTATAAAATTTCCCAAGGAAAGGATTTTCATCAACAATCTCTCGCAAAATAGCAAATTGAAAATGATCGGAGATGGCTTTTGATAATGTTGTTTTTCCTATCCCAATCGGCCCTTCCACTGTAATAAAAGGTGTGTGTTTCATAATATTATTCTGGCCTCCTGGTTCATTTGAGGTATATCAACTTCTGCTATTTTATCACACACTATTTTATTGCGTAGAGTATTCTGCAAAAAATTATTTTAATCAAAGGGGATTGTGTTACTTTTATTTATATTAGCCTTTAAAACATGCTTCATCATTGCTAATGCGTATTGATTGTCTTGTTGATCGACAGATGCAATGCAATCCTCTGGACAAATTAAAGAGTATTCACGCATATATGCATCGTTTGCTGTAAAGAGGACACAAATATTACCTGCAATACCGGTAATAATTAATTCTGTTACATGTAATTGTGCTAATAATGTATGTAGAGCGGTACCGTAAAAAGCGGAGTGTTTCGGTTTAATTAGAAAATAATCGTTATTTTCTGGTGAAATTGCTTTTAAAAAGTCGTTATTTAAATTATTTTGGCAAATTTTAATTATTTTTTGGAAATCTGCTTGCCATAAATTATAATGGTCATTGATATAGATGACTGGTGTATCGTATTGTTTTGCTTTTGCTTTTAACTGCAGCAAAGGTGTAAGGATACATTCGGAATGTTGGAGTAAGACTTCCCCATGTTTAAATTGAAAGTGATTTATCATATCGATTATTAATAATGCTCGTTTTGACGAGTGTTTACTATTCATTTATTTATCATTCCTGTCCTGTTATATTTTATTATTTCTACTAAATACTTTAGAGAAAACACAGCGTATGTATGGCGAACCTTGAGCTCATTTGGTAGCTCGGAGAACGGGAAAAATAATGGAAAACAATATCTCCGAATAGACTTATTATTAATATGTAATTGCAGGGGAGATTTAATCGTTAAAATTATTAAGGAGTATTCTTATGGACTGTGAAGATAGAAAGTATATGCGAATAGCATTAGAAGAGGCAGAAAAAGCTAAAGGTAAAATGGAAGTGCCTATCGGTGCAGTTATAGTATTAAACGATGAGATAATTGCCAGGGCACATAATTTAAGGGAGAGCAAACAAAGCTCTACTGCTCATGCGGAGCTAATGGCTATAGAACAAGCATGTAAAAAAGTAGGTAGTTGGCGTTTGGAGGATGCTGTTTTATACGTTACGTTAGAGCCATGTCCAATGTGTTCAGGAGCTATTATACTTTCTCGTATAAAGAGAGTGGTATATGGTGCCTCTGACCCGAAGGCAGGATGTGCAGGGACATTTATGAATTTACTTACTGATGAACGCTTTAATCATCAATGTGAAGTGACTTCGGGTTTACTTGAAAAGGAATGTGGAGAAATATTAACTAATTTCTTCAAGGAGTTAAGAATGAGAAAAAAAGAAGAGAAGAAAAAGAGCCAGTTTCAATAGATGTAATTTTGTTATTAGAGTAGTCCTTGATTTTTTTTGAAAATATGAGTATACTTGATATTGCGTCGTAAATGATGCATTTAAAAATTGGTATCAAATTTGCCGTACTAGGTGGGGAGGTAGCGGTGCCCTGTACTCGCAATCCGCTCTAGCGAGACTGAATCCCTTCTCGAGGTTAGTATGCTGTAGGGTCTGCCTTTTGTAAGTGGTGTTGAAGCTTGGGTCCTGCGCAATGGAAATCCACGAACCATGTCAGGTCCGGAAGGAAGCAGCATTAAGTGGAACCTTTCATGTGCCGCAGGGTTGCCTGAGCTGAGCTAACTGCAAAAGTAACGCTTATGGCTGCTAATCGACAGAAGGTGTACGGCAGTTATAATTATATAAATAACGATAAGGATGCAATGTTTTGAACATGCATCCTTTTTTGTATACTTTAAATCATTTATTTCCCTCAATTTTTTATACTGAGGGTAAATTGAAATGTCTTTTGTAAAATCAAAACTATAAAATAAAAAGATCATTATACTAAGTCAGATAGACACTTTATAAAATTTAGGAATATCCGATAATGATTTTCTAATTTGTTTTTGGAAAATGCATTTTAAGTAAGGTATAATAATAGCGATTAGGTAAAAGGAGGGCATACCTTGGGATATCAAGCACTATATAGAGTTTGGCGGCCACAGCAATTCTCAGATGTAATTGGGCAAAGACATGTGACAAAGACATTGCAGAATGCTCTTATGCAGCAGAAAATTTCCCATGCCTACTTATTTTCGGGCCCTCGAGGTACTGGGAAAACGAGTGTAGCCAAAATATTAGCTAAAGCTGTGAATTGTGAGAAATCACCTACTCCAGAGCCATGTAATGAGTGTCCGTCATGTAAGGGAATAACCGATGGCTCTATTTCAGATGTTATCGAAATTGATGCTGCTTCGAATAACGGTGTCGACGAGATAAGGGATATTAGGGACAAAGTTAAGTATGTACCCAATTCAGTACGTTATAAAGTTTACATAATTGATGAGGTACATATGCTATCAACAGGAGCTTTTAATGCACTTCTAAAAACATTAGAGGAACCTCCAAAGCATGTCATTTTTATTCTGGCAACAACAGAACCCCATAAAATTCCATTAACGATCATTTCACGTTGTCAAAGATTTGATTTTAAACGAATCGGTCCGGAGGATATCGTAGAAAGAATGAATATCATTCTTTCTAACACAGGTAATATTTGTGATGAGCAAGCTCTACAAATTATTGCAAGAGCAGCAGAAGGTGGAATGAGGGATGCTTTAAGTTTATTAGATCAAGCAATCTCCTTCAGCACAAATGAAACTGTAACCGTTGAGGATGCTTTAACAGTGACAGGTTCGGTTTCTCAAGTGTTTATGAGTGATTTAGTACAAACGATTCAAACTAAGAATGTTGCTAAGGCTCTAGAATTACTAAAGGAACTACTTTCCTTAGGGAAGGATCCTGTTAGACTGATTGAAGACTTAATTTTATACTTTAGAGATATGTTGCTTTATCAAGTATCAACGCAATTAACCGATTCATTTGAACGTGTGATTATAGACGACCAATTCAAAGAATTGGCTAATAGTATGGATCCAGAATCAATTTATGTATTAATTGATAATTTAAATAAAGCGCAACAAGATATGAAGTGGACGAATCATCCACGGATTTTCCTAGAGGTAATGCTTGTAAAGCTTTGTCAGGAAAAAGAGGTAAGCAAATTATCAGATGATCAAGTATTAAAGTTGCAAAAAAGAATTGATCAACTTGAAAGCGAGCTTCGAACTTTAAAAACAACAGGAGTACAAGTAAAAGCAGAAGAGAAAACGGCTGCTCCTAAATCAAAGGCTGTTAATAAAAAGTCTTATAAAGTTCCAGTAGGAAAAGTAAATCATATTTTAAAGGAAGCAACAAAACAGGATTTGCAGAAAGTAAAAGGAAGTTGGCCTGATTTGCTTTCTAACCTTGCTAATCAGAATATGAAATCGATAGCAGCTTTGTTAAGTGAAGCCGAACCAGTGGCTGCATCTTCAACTGCTTTTGTGGTAAAATTCAAATATGAAATCCATTGTCAAATGACAATGGAAAATAATCGTTTCTTAGAAGTGATTAGTTCAATCATGAATCACTTAATAGGAAATCCTTTGACGATTGAAGGTGTGCCAGAAGATCAATGGCAACAAATCCGTGAAGATTTCCTTGCGACACAGCACATCGAACAACCGAAGGACAATGTGACAGAAGAAGATCCTATTATCGCTGAAGCAAGAAAGTTAGTAGGCGATGATTTGCTCGAAATAAAAGATTAATAATTGGAGGATTTAAATATGCGTGGAATGGGAAATATGCAAGGTATGATGAAGCAAATGCAAAAAATGCAAAAAAAGATGGCTCAAGCTCAAGAAGAGTTAGGAGAAAAAAGAATTGAAGGTACTGCAGGTGGCGGGATGGTTACAATTACTGTAACTGGTCACAAAGAAGTAGTTGAAGTGAAAATCAAACCAGAGGTTGTAGATTCAGACGATATCGAAATGTTAGAGGATCTAGTTCTTGCAGCTACAAATGATGCATTGAAGAAAGCAGATGAACTAACAAACCAAACGATGGGCCAATTCACTAAAGGATTGAACCTTCCTGGAATGTTCTAATAGGTAAAAGAAGATGCATTATCCTGAACCGATTTCGAAACTTATTGATAGCTTTATGAAATTGCCGGGTATCGGTCCAAAGACAGCTGCCCGGCTAGCTTTTTTTGTTTTAGGTATGAAAGAAGATACTGTATTAGATTTTGCTAAAGCGTTAGTGAACGCTAAACGTAATTTGACTTACTGTTCTGTCTGCGGGCATATTACAGATCAAGATCCTTGTTTTATATGTGAAGATAAAAGAAGAGATCGAGATATTGTATGTGTGGTGCAAGATCCAAAAGATGTAATTGCCATGGAAAAAATGCGGGAGTACAATGGTTTATACCATGTACTACATGGTAGTATTTCACCAATGGATGGTATTGGTCCGGAGGATATCAATATCCCCACTTTACTGAAACGACTTCAGGATGACAGGATACAGGAAGTAATATTAGCGACTAACCCTAATATTGAAGGTGAAGCGACTGCTATGTACATTTCTAGGTTATTAAAACCTTCAGGAATTAAAGTGACAAGAATTGCACATGGACTACCTGTGGGTGGAGACTTAGAATATGCAGATGAAGTTACTTTATCTAAAGCACTAGAAGGAAGAAGAGAATTGTAGATGTAAAGCAATCAGGAGGAATATTCAGTGTTATTTCGACGCAAGGGCTGGCTTAGAAAAGAGTATGACGAGAAGCTTATAACAGAAATACAATCATTAAAAAGAGAATGGTTAAACAAGAAACAATTGTTAGATAAGTGCGTAGACCCTTCTGATGACATCATATTAGAAACGAAAATGGCTGAAGTAAAATACTTTTCATTGTTTAAGGAAGCTAAATATCGAAAAGTTGTGAGTAAGCATTAGTTATACCCCCTTTTTTATGCAAGTTCTAATCAAGGAACCCATTGCATAGCTTGTACTATGAGCTAAAAAAGGGGGGTTTTTTTTGGATACTATTTTGGTTGTTTTTATTTTTGTATTAGTCATTAGTTTATTATTGATTTCTGGTGTTTCCTCTAAATCACTTCGCTTCATCGGAGGACTAATACGTAAATTAGCTATTGGTGGAATGATGATTTTTTTGTTAAATGCTGCGGGAGGAGAAATTGGGTTGCATGTGCCTATTAATGGATACACAGTGGGAATAGTCGGTGTTTTAGGTGTACCTGGACTATGTTCATTAGCAGCTATCCAATATTGGGTAATATAAAGATTAAAGTATTTCGGTAAAGTAATAAGATAAGTTTCCTATACTTATCTAAGTAGTAAAGTGTTGATTTTAAACGTTTTGCTAGGTTTTATAACTTTTCAAAAAAAGATTTTAAAAAAGTGTTGACGATATATA
>Ga0233374_1000232_pt1 | contig 10056 bp, 13 predicted proteins | sample ElkDunMinimDraft_FD_180688 | JGI IMG/M metagenome (GOLD analysis project Ga0233374, IMG submission 180688) | Fecal eukaryotic communites from dung pellets of Tule Elk in California, USA - Elk Dung E1 | ecosystem: Host-associated > Mammals > Digestive system > Large intestine > Fecal | place...
ATTGTTGATTTCCACTGCGGGCGGACGCTTTCCGTGGGGCATGCGCCAATCCTCCTCGAAGCAAAGCTTCTGCGGTGTATCGGCCTGCACGCTTATCCCACTGGAGTCGCCGCCCTCCGTTCTAATCAACAAATAAAAATTACGAAAATCGACATCAAACGATAACAGAGCCTTTATTTAAAATCATTTTTTCGCAATTATAATTGATTCTTCATCTTTCAATACGGTTACCTTTATAAGGTCTTCTAGCCATTGGTCAGGCATATAGATTTGCTCATTTATCGTTTTAATTGGTATAGTTTGTGCAGCATAATCTGTTCCGTTTAAAATAAATACATTCTTATCCGGGAAAAAACGGAATGTTTCCACCCCATTAGATAAAACAACTGAACTTCGCTCGGTTCTACTAAACTCAAATCCTAGTTTTTCTGCCACTTCTTTTAATGGGAACAGCATTTGAGCATCATCATAAACAGCTCTTCCATCGAGTTTTACACCATTTACAACCAATGACTTGACACTATAAAAGTAAAGAGCTTTAACTTGTTCCTCTTCTTTACTATTCATCTTAAAAAAGTCTGTTTTTTTAGATGTAACGGCAGTTAGAGTTTCATCAAGACTCTCAGAAGTCAATGGTTCAGTAGACTGAATTGCGAGATCTACAAAAGATTTAATTTCCTTCTCCAATAGTTCCTCTTTTAATAAGGCAACCATTTGCTCGACTTTTTGCCCGCCAAGTTGCTCATCATTGACCAAATTCCCTAAAATATGTTGTTGCCACTTCTCCTCAGGATTTTCGAACGGAAACATAGAGTCAACATACAAATGATCTAGTTCTTTCTTCAAATCTGATAAATCATTGGAATGATTTAAAATGAATAACCCATTACCCGACTGGGCTTTATGTTTATTTGTAATAATAACTGTTGAATGATGCATTGTCGGATAGTTTAAAATATATGAAGACAATTGCTCTATATCCAATGTGTCCGTCTTTTCATAATATAAGTTAATACTATGATCAATCGCTGTATAACCTAATTCACCTTTTTGATAAAATAAAGGAAAAACAGGGCCTGAACTTTCAAACACATAATAGTCTATGTATTCCTTCTTCGCCCTTCCTTCTTTCTCTGCCATAGCAGCCCAACTACCTTCTCTATTGCCCTCAACGGTAATTTCGAGCTTAGTTTTTGTTGGTTGAACATTTTCTAATTGTAAAGCCCAATCTATTAAAAGCTGACTTTCAACCGTTGCATCGAAAGGTATTATATACTCGAAAGTAATAGCAGCTAAATCTTCTTTTACTATTAATAAGTCAGTATGATTATCTTTCCCGTTAATTGTATACGTTACGTTTAATGGATTAGAAATCGCATAAGAACCTTCGCGCAAATTAGAGACTATTTGTTTAACGATTAAATCTTGATCCGTCTGATTCAATATGTATTGTTCTTCTATATCTACTAAATACAACTCTTCTTCGGAATAAACATTCCATTGCCAAAATAAAATACCTACTGTAGTTAACAACAAAATGACAATTCCTGTAAACACTTTCTTTACCATAACCACATATCCCCTTTTAATCCCATCTTAAGTTGATCCGGTGTTTTACAAAATTGAAGGATGCGCTTTCTTTTCATTCCCTGTATAACATGATAAAGTTATATAGTTCATTATGTTAAGAGAGGAGAATTATATTGATTCAACGTTTTATTGAACTTGGAGAAGGTTATTCAGACATTTACGAATTATTAGAAATCGGAAAGGCTAATCCATCTCGCATTTCATATTTATTAGCATTGCACACAACAATCAATGATAGAGAAGTAGTTTCTTTGGCTATTGTTCTGAAACCAACGAATCCAGGAAATTTTCAACCAATCTACATTAGCAGAGAAGGAATTCCAAATCCTAATACAACACCAAATAAAAGATTCGATATGTTCCAAGATCTTGCTACAACTCTAGAAAAGAATATTATTCACTTAGAAGTTAAACCTTCAAACATGTTCCCGGAATCTGTACTTTACTATCAGCATTTAATCGGCATATTAAGAATGAATCGTTATTTACCCCCTCTTTCTTAGGTAAATTTTCAAACTATGCATAAAATTGGAAGTTGCATTTACAAAAAAGGTGAGTAGTATAGACTACTCACCGATTAAATACCCATCTTGTAATCATACTCTTTCGCTTTATCCGGCTTTGAATTCTCATAATCGGTCTTTATAAACGGCTTATATGATACTTCTACTTTTTTGATAAAAGAATACGAATTGAGCTTTTCTACCGTAGCTTCAACTTCATCCATATTGGTATACAAGACAACATACTTTAATTTCTTTGATACATAATGTATATTTCCGAAGCGTCTCAGCATTTTAACTTGCTTTAACGTATGTAAATAAGCAATAATCCCTTGTCTAGCCCCCAACATACTGTACTCTCCTATTAAACATTTACAATTATTGTAGCATATTCCTTGCTTTTTTTACAACATTAATAAAAACCTCGACGAATCTTGTATTTCTTCGTCAATATAAATACTCTATAACTTCATTGCTACCGCTATTTAAACATCAATCGTAAAACAATAATCTTAAAGAAGGCTCTGTTAAATTACAATGTTGATTTCCACTACAGACGGACGCTTTTTGCGGGCTTGGCTTTAGCCTCCTCGCCCGCTCATTTTTCGCTCCTCGTGGGGTCTTTTAGCTCAAGCTCATCCCGCTTGTGTCGCCGTCTTTCGCTCCAATCTCTTCTAACAAAATCAACATCAAACTATTACAGGGCTTAAAAGAAAGTATATTATCTAAATTTTGTTACCTATTTCCATTAGCGTCGATCATTAACTTTCTCTACGATGCTCACCCATCCTAAGAGGCGGATTTATCCATAAGCACATGCTGCTCTAGAGGGGGATTCTCGCTCCTTATAATCCATTCAACTAACTTTGTTATTACTTAGAATTTAAACACAACAAAAAAGGGTGTTTCACATAGAAAGAGCAATCTATATGAGAACAACCCCAATTACTTTGAATATAATTTACTTATTGGTGGATAAAAGAGATTATTAAAGGAAAGAATACTTATCAATACTTCCTTAAGAGCATCCACACCCGCCACCTGTCCCACAACTACCGCTACTGCATCCACTTTCAAAGAAAGGATTACCTCCTGGGGTTTTCACATACTTTGAAACAGAATGGGCAACAATAACACTAATTTGATCAAGAACTTCTTGTAACTGATTTTCCGCCTTCTTAAATTCAATAATAGAAGGGTGTAAATCCATTTCCCTTTTACGCGTTCTCGTTTCTAAATTAACATATTTGTAGTCAGGATGGTACCTACCAAACCTTTGCACTTCTTCGAAACGTTCCTTCATAACTGTAAAATCTTTAATCTTTCTTTGTGCCTCTTTATCATTCTGCAATTTATATAAAGAAATAAAGTAATTCTCTCCAATTTCAGACTGAATAATCATCTGTGACAATTCATCTGCACACTGTAAAATCTCCACTTTTTCTAAAGTAGCAATCACTTTCTAACCACCTCCTAACAATATATTACCATGTAGCTTAGGCAAAGCAAAATGCACAAGTGATTAGAAAAGAAATTTTCACTGATTTTAAACATGGACTATGTTCTTTATTGTATAGCTAAACAATAAAAAACCAGCTGATATTCTTAAACGATCATTTCATAATCGTGATTAATCGGCTGATTTTTTAATCGATTACATCATTCATTTTTAATCCTCCGACCCATTAATCTCCTTTCACATTCATATTTTGCAACATACCCAACATCATCGAGGCAACTTGAACACCATTTGTAAGTTGATTAACTCGATGTGGAATTGATTTTTGGAAATGGTAAGCCGCATCTGTTCCTAGCTTTTCAAACTCTTGAGGATTTCTTGAAAGTTTACGATACCATATAGGTTGAAGCCTTAAATACTTTAAATAATCTTCATTGTCCTTAATATAATTATATACATCTTGTCGCAGTATTCTCACTCCTCTCATTAGTCTCTTCTAAATGAGCTAGACTTTGGTTTCGATTTTTTCTTATCATCAACTTCCTGTGTATCAGACGTAGTTTGAAATTGGCTGATAACGCCTGAAATGGTTCCTAATGCTTGACTCAAATTCGTCACGTGTTTTTGCATAGATTGAACATCAACACTTTTCAGCGCATCGAAAAGAGATGAAAGAACAGCTTTATCAGTAGATTCTTGCTTTTTTTCATCATCTATTCTTGTCACATCCCCATTTCGGAATCGATCCCACACTTCATTTTCTTCGCCAAGTAAATACCATTCTTCATAAATCTCTTGCCAAGAATAAATACCTCTTCTTACTTCCTTCACTAACAAAGGATGATTTTTAAGAAATTGCTTGAAGTCCCCAAGAGAATCATTACGTGTAACACTCATATCCCTTTCACCTCAAAACTCTATATACATAATTAGCCTATTACAGAATATGAAATGGAAATGGAAAGGTGCAAAAAGGAAACTGTCCATTATTCATATAAAGCTTTATTAGAATTTATGATTTTTATTTGAGCAAGTGAGCACTTTCTACACTCTAGAATCAATCAACTTATTTGGACTTATTTCATTCTTTAAACTTGTTTAAAAAACAACCAAAATAAAAGAACCACGGATTAACAATCCATGGCTCAAAAAAATCATACATACTTATTCTAATTTCTTAATAAAATTCTGAGTATAGTATTCTCGATACACCCCTACACCTAAGTGAGTAAAATCATCACTTAATAGAGTATCACGATGTCCTTTACTATTCATCCAACCAGCAAAAGCTGCAATCCCATCCACATATTTTGCTGCTATATTCTCACCTGCACGTTGAAAGCTGACATCCCCATCTTGTAAACGATCACCTAAATCACCTTTCGTTGGTGATTCATGTGCAAAATAGTCTCCTTCAAACATATCTAAACTATGTAAAAAGGCAACTTTAGCTGTGTTTTCATCCCATTCTACTTTATTTAAGTCGAATTTCGAGCGGACAATATTCGTAATTTCGAAGATTTGCTCGTCATTTCCTTGTTCGATTTTTAGCCATTCTTCCTCAGAAGGTTCAGGATTTTTTGGAAGCTCTCCACGATAAACCAATTCGTACGGTTTTAATTTAATTAATGTTTCTGCATTTAAAAAGCGAATCCCTGCCACTTCACCTAGAAACTTATCAATAATGACTTGAGCATAAATATCTCCAAGAGGAATTAATGGCTGCATCCCTAAATCTTCCTCTGATAGCTCAAAACGATAGGAATTATCATCCACTTGTATGTCGACTGATGTTTCTGGATTAAACTCACTGTTACTGTATAATTGATTTACTTTCTGCCCTATTTCAAATGGTGCAACATTAACATCGTTACCTAACACATACACCGAAACAACCTTATTATCTTCAATAGCAACTTGCATATATGTTTCGTCGCTTTGATTGTATATCCACCATTCATAGCCATACGCAGATAAATCAACCCTCGCAGGTTTTCCATACTTGTTAAGTACTTCTTCTTTGCTGTTGCCAATCAATAAAGAGACACCTTCAGTTGGCTTCTCATAACCCAAATTACTATCTTTCCCCAAAGATGTAGTAGAGTCTTTAACTTGATTTACAGAATTATCATCCAGCAACAACTCTTCCTCTTCATGATATAAAAAATAAATGCTAAAAATAAAAACAACCACTACTAGTAAAAAAACTTTTCCAATACTCTTCAGGAGTAGTCTCTCCTCTCTAATGAACTTCCACACAAATGTCATTATTCCCTGACATAAAATACACATTTAATATACTAAATATTATATCATTTCAATCATTACTTAGATACAAACATCTACTTTGAAACAAATATTTAATATATCTTTATACAATAAAAATTGTCACTTTTGTGAAATTATCATCAATCTACTTCATGTGCATTGCAAGTTACTTATTTTCATACTATTATAAAACAAAAGGAAATATTAACATGTATTTCTATTTTTTAAATAAAATGCCATTATTTTATATTTAAGGTGGATTGGTGAGGAGGGAATAGTCTGTGAAATTTTTAAACACAGAACTTGAAAAAGTGAAAGCTGATTTAAACCTGTTAGATGAAGTCATGTCAGATCTTGGTTTAGTAAGAGCTGAACAATGGGATTACGAAAGAGTAAGCTATGATCGTAAATATGACTTAAAAGAAGGTGTTTATTATCTTCGTGTGCAAGGATTTGCCACTGAGGGAGATGTGGGGGCACACAAAGCAACAATTCAACTATTTTAGGAAAACACTATTATCCACATGGAGTCGAGTATGGGGAAGACGAATTTTTTCCTGAAACACTTGTTAAACAATGCGAAACGCTTTTAAAAGAAGTCAAAATCGCGATTGATCAAATTCCAACAGTATAATCATTCAACAATCACTCAAAAGCTACCTATTGGTGATTACCAGTCACCTTATAAGGTGGCTTTTTATATTTTTAGGCTCTTGTAAAGAATCGTGTTGATTTCCGCTACTTAGGGACGCTTTCTGTGAGTGCTAGGCCTCCCTAAGCAGACGTCACCGCTCTTCTCTCCAATCAATGCGGAATCTCCAAATATAAACATTAAAACGATAACACAACTGATTTTTAAGTAATACTTACCAAAAACAATTAAGTTATTGTGGAATAATAATTCTGCTTCTATAATAAATCATATCTGTTTGTCTTACTGTTTCTTCCCTAAATACTGTAAAACAAGTAGAAAAAACCTATTCATTCTTAACTATTAGGTAAAAAATTGATTTGGAGAGTAGATATGTTGCCACTGTCTCGGTATTTCACAAAAAAGAACATTGTGCTAGTTATTTGCATAGTCGTTTTCTCGTTCATTTGCTATAAAATATTGCCGATTTCAATCCCTTTAATCACCGCTTTATTTACATCACTGATTTTATCACCATTAGTAGTATTACTAAGAAGAAAATTCTCATTTTCACATAAATGGTCAGTCATTACTGTATTTTCTCTATTCATTGCAGTAATTTTTGTTTTAGCCTTTTTTATAATGACAAAAGTAACTTGCGAGATTACCCAAATTGTACAAAATCTCCCCCATTATATAAAAGAATTAAATCAGGCTTGGAGCATTATCGAACAAAAAATGATTGTTGCGACAAAAAATTTCCCCCATGCTATTACTGAAGTCATCAGTACACAAGTCCAATCATACATTGATACAATTTCTACTAAAATCGGAAATTTCATCACAATTGAAAGAGTCACAGAATGGATTAAAGCTATTCCATCCTTTTTAGTAAGTATGGTTGTATACTTAATTGCCTTATTTTTATTCTTAATAGATTTACCTGTTATAAAGGAGAAGTTTTTAAGAATAATGACACCAGAAACTACGAAAAAGGTATCCTATATGTCAACTAGACTATCTAATGTATTTTTCGGGTTTTTCAAAGCACAGTTTTTAGTTAGCATCATTATATTTATTGTTTCTTTAATAGGTCTATTAATTATTAAACCAGAAGTTGCTATTGTGATGTCAATTATAATCTGGGTAATAGATTTTATCCCGATTATCGGTTCGATTGTCATTCTTGCACCTTGGTCAGCTTTTCATATGATGACAAATAATATGACAATTGGTATTCAATTAGCTGTTCTAGCAATTATCTTATTAATTATTCGCAGAACCGTTGAGCCTAAGGTGATGGGAAGTCATATCGGTTTATCCCCTCTAGCTACATTAATTGCTATGTATTTAGGGTTAAAACTATTTGGTGTTCTTGGTTTTCTAATTGGCCCTTTATTACTTATTATTGTACAATCTGCATTTGAAGCTAAAATTTTCAAGTTTACTTTTAAAATATAGGCTTTGTTAATGGATGATTGACATTCCGAAGCGATAGGTTTTAAAGAAGAACAATAGAATTTATAAACATTAAACAGAAATGGGAGTACTAATCAGCATTTTACTGATTAGTACTCCCATTTCTCTTAATAAATTTCCCTTATGATCCAAATATAGCCTTAATTACTGAGGTTGTTTCTCCGCCTTCATATATTACATATAGCAATAGATAGACCATTACACCTGTAATAGCTGTACAAAACCAAATGATACTTGTTTTTGGTCCTAATTTTCGATGCAACTGAAAATTTTTCTTGTATCCGGAAACGAGCATTATGATACCTAATACAGCCCCAGTCGTTGCTAATGTAATATGGAAGATAAGAAAAATTGTGTAATAGATTTTTAGATCATCTGGACCACCAAATGCCGTATTACCTATAAAAATCGTTCTACTAGCATAAATAAGAAAAAAAGCAACAGCAAAAATCGCTGCTAGTAGCATTGTTTTTTGATGACTGTCTCTTTTTCTTTGCTTAATTTGCCACCATCCAATGGCAACCGTAATCGCACTTAAAACAATAAATGCTGTACTAATCGTCGGTAAAGTATGTAAAGACATATGTTAAAAACGTCCTCTCAAAAAAAGTTTTCTCATTAATTTTAATGAACTATCAATTTAATTACAATAGTTGTAACAACACTGTCAATTTTCTAAACATTTAAAATTAATTTCTATAATTCTTGTACTTTAGGATTCATATCAACAGAATCTGGACTTTCACTCTTATACCAAGCAAAGAAAATCTTCGCTAATACAAATCCATAAACAACTTCTTGAATAACCTTCATAATGACGCCACCAGTCATTTGATCATCTAATAAAGGTAATGTATTAAATAATTCAGGTCCCGAAAGATTTAAGCTACTTAACGTAGAAGATGGCACGCACAGTTCCATTGCCAACAACCAATAAACTGCATTCGAATACGTTTCATACATCGGGGTATCCGCAAATATTATAAGCGCACATGCTGGCGTTAATAGTATTCCATTAGCGAAAATATACCCTAACCTTTTTAATCCAGAAAAACTTTTAAATGAATCTATTGGGTTAACAAGTGGCCACCACATACATATTGCAGAAACGAATAATATAGTAGTGTATATAGCATGTAGAAGCATATTTGTTTTTACTGCATCAAAAATCAATGGTATATGGTAAAAAGAAAACATCCCGTTAAATACGATAAGAGCAATTAATGGCATTGTGAAAAAGTAGAATAATGGTTTGATAATTTTTGCATTTCTAATGGCTGTCCACATCCACTTCGGAATTGACACTATAAACAACGGAGGAATTACAAGATAGAGAATAGCCATTTGTGTCATATGTACACTGAACATAATATGCCCTAATAAGTCAATCGGCGAACCCTTAATGGCATATAAAAGGGCCAACGTAACGATAAAATATACAGCTTGCTTCTTTGATAGTTTTTCACTATTATCGCTTAACTTCTTCCGATACGTCGTAGTAATTAGAAAAAAAACTACTGCAGCTGCTAAAAGAAACAATAAAAAAATCGGACTCCATAATGCCCTAAATCCAAAAATATCGAGTGTCACTTTCCATTCACCCACTTTTACTAGTACTTACAACTATTATAGAACACCATGAAACAATTACCAAATTTTAAGTTTTTTAACAAATCTCGAGTATAATAGAAAAGGTCGACCTTAGAGAAGCTTTTTTAAGATAGCTTTCCTTTAGTCAACCTTTCCTATTATTATAACCATTCAGGAATTAGATCCAGACAATTGTCACAAATGCAAGGATCGTAACCGCCCCAACCAAAATTCCAGAATACAAGAAAAAGGCTGGATATTCATGACCTTTATGATTCATATGCATAAAGTAGTAGAGTTGGAAAATGACTTGTATTAACGCCAATAATAAAATTATCGGTACTGTAAACCAGTTTGAAATTTCATCAAGACCAACTGCTACAAAGGCTATGATTGTTAAAAAGATCATTAAAGAGAAAGAAATAACTTGATATCTCATATCCTCTAAATTTTTCTTACGACGACGAGCTATATCTACCTTCGGGTGAGTTGAATTAACATGATTACTTCCCATCACTTATCCCACCATTCCCATT
>Ga0233374_1000236_pt1 | contig 9782 bp, 7 predicted proteins | sample ElkDunMinimDraft_FD_180688 | JGI IMG/M metagenome (GOLD analysis project Ga0233374, IMG submission 180688) | Fecal eukaryotic communites from dung pellets of Tule Elk in California, USA - Elk Dung E1 | ecosystem: Host-associated > Mammals > Digestive system > Large intestine > Fecal | place: USA...
CTATTGGTTGCGGGTGCAAAAAAAGCGGGGTTTTCACCCCGCTTATCTTTATTTATTATCTTTATCTTTCTTTGTAAACTTCGGTACAAGCTTGTTAAGAGCAGTTGTGATAAGAATAAGCACACCCATAACAATGATGATACAAACCATACCGATAACCATATATTTAATGTTGTAAACAAAGTTCATTGGCTCAAACATAAAAGCCATTAATGTAACAAGAATACTATTTAACATTTAAGCCACCCCTTACATAAAGAAACTAAGAATGAGACCGCCTGCGATAACAGAAGCAATCTGACCTGAAACGTTTACACCGATTGAATGCATCAAAAGGAAGTTCTGTGGGTCTTCTTCAAGTCCCATTTTATGAACAATACGTCCTGACATTGGGAATGCAGAAATACCTGCAGCACCAATCATTGGGTTAATCTTTTTACCCTTTGGTAAGAAAATGTTAAGAAGTTTTGCAAACATAACACCGCCAACAGTGTCAAAGATGAAAGCAACAAGACCAAGACCAAGAATAAGAAGTGTGTTTGGTGCAAGGAATGATTCATAATGCATCTTTGTAGCAATTGTGATACCGAGGAAAATTGTGATAAGGTTTGCAAGAACCTTCTGTGCTGTTTCTGAAAGAGAATTGAGCACTCCGCACTCACGAATAAGGTTACCGAACATTAAGAAACCAACGAGAGAAACTGATGCGGGAGCAACAAGACCTGCAACAACTGTGATGATGATTGGGAAGAGAATTCTAGTAAGCTTTGTAACCTCTGTCTGTGCATAAGGCATACGGATAAGACGTTCTTTTTTAGTTGTGCAAAGCTTGATGAATGGTGGCTGAATGATTGGAACAAGAGCCATATAAGAATAAGCCGCAACCATGATAGCACCAAGATAATCTGAATTGAGCTTGTTAGCAACAACGATTGACGTTGGGCCGTCAGCCGCACCGATAATAGCAATTGAAGCTGCGTCGTTGATTGGGAAGAAAATTGATGCAAGGCAGAGTGTGAAGAAAATACCGAACTGTGCTGCCGCACCGAAAATCATAAGCTTAGGGTTTGAAAGAAGTGGACCGAAGTCAATCATTGCACCGATACCGATGAAAAGAATGAGTGGGAACAATTCGTTTGCAATACCCGCATTGAAAAGCACATCAAGTGCACCTACTTCGAGTTCGCCATTTTCTGCCATCTGAGTGATAGCGCCTGAGAAAGGCAAGTTAACAAGAATTGCACCAAAGCCCATTGGTAACAAGAGTGTGGGTTCCATTTCTTTTTTGATTGCAAGATAAATAAGCAATCCGCCAATAGCCCACATTACGAGCATTCTCCAATCAAGTGCGAAGAAATTCTCGTAAAGAATTTCAAAATTCTTAAGAAAATCCATTGTTTTGTTTCTCCTTTTTTTGCATACTGAAGTAAATCAAAATTAAAACTCCAAAATCTACTCCATTTTAATATATTGTACCATATTTTTTATTTTTTTCAATAGTAATATTCAACAAAATAGATTGCATTACTACAATTTAGGTGATATAATTTTTTCATTCTTGTTTTGGAGTGAATATAATGTTCGGTCTTGGCACAATCATTAATACCGCGGCAGTAATCTTGGGCGGCGCACTGGGAATGTTACTCAATAAAGGTATTACCGAAAGATACGAAAAAACACTTATGGCAGCTTGCGGAGTTTCCACAATATTCATAGGAATCACGGGCACTTTACAAGGTATGCTAACAGTAACTGACGGCAAAATTGAAACGCAGGGCACAATGCTTCTCATTTTTTCAATGGTTATTGGCGGACTTTTCGGTGAATTGGTAAATATTGAAAAAAGAATGGATAACATTGGTTCAAAACTAAAAAAGCTTTTAAAAGCAGAAAATGACAACAAATTCATTGACGGCTTTGTTAACACATCACTCATAATCTGCGTCGGTGCAATGGCAATTGTGGGCTCAATGCAAGACGGACTGACTGGCGATTATTCAATGCTCACCGCAAAGGCAATTTTAGACTTTGTAATAGTTGTGATTATGGCTTCAACCTACGGCTTAGGGGCAATGTGCTCGGGCATAGCAATTTTCGTCTATCAGGGTGCTATTACTCTCGCATCACATTTTGCAGGTAATTTCATAAATGATGAATTGACAGGTTATCTTTCATACATAGGCTCTGCATTGATTTTCTGTGTGGGTATAAACATTACATTTGGTAAAAAAATCAGAGTTGGCAATTTACTACCTTCACTTTTAGTCCCCGCAATATACGTATTCGGCAAATGGATTCTTACAATAGCATAAAAATAAGGACGAGAAAAAATCTCGTCCTTTTTGTTTGTTTAGACTTATTCGCCCTTCATACCAAGGAGTTCAACTGTGCCGTCATAAACTGCCTGTGAAACCTTAATTGAATCAAAGATTGCTGCTTTGATGTCGTCAGGAGTTGCACCAAGTTCTTTTGAATAACTATCGGGAATGAAAAGGTTAACGTCCATAATGTCTGCAAGTCCGTCAACATCAATACCGCTTTCAATACCCTTTTCTGCATATTCCTTCTTAACTCCGCCAAGACCCATACGCATCATCCAAGGAGCAACAGAGATAATCTTACGATTTTCGCCCATGCCACGTGCGGCATAAACAATCTTAAGGAATTCTTTCCAAGTAAGATTATACATACTGATAGGCCAAGCCTTTGCGCCCTTTGATTTTTCAGCCGCACCAACGATTACTTCGCCAACCTGACGAACTGTAAGCATCGCTGTACCGCCACCTGGGTACATTGTGAATGGGAGTTTATCCATTCTCTTAATCTGTTCAATAAGGATAACCCAAACAGGCTTTCTGCCGGGCTGAGTGCCGAAAATGTATGGGAGTTCAAGAACTGATACATCAAAGTTTTCATCAGCAAATGAGAATGCAACATTTTCTTGGTCGATACGGCTTCTGATATAAGGATGCTTTTCAGTAAGCTTCATATCAGGTCTTTCTTTTGCAAGATATGCAAAATATGAACCGAGAATAACAGCACTCTTCATACCAACTTCTTTACAAAGAGGAAGAATTCTCTCAAGTGGCTGAATGTTATATTTGTAATATGCATCATAAACAGGAGCAGGGAATTCAACTCTTTCGTCAATACCCGCAGCGAAAACGAAACAATCGTGACCTTTTAACATTTCACGAATTTCGTCGTCTGACTTTTCATAGATATTGCAGAATTCCAATTTCATTTCCTTTGGAATTGGTGCACCTTCTGGAAGAGGAGGAAGAGCAACACTTGTTACTTCGTGACCTCTTTCAATAAATATTCTTGCGGCTTCACAGCCTAAAAGGCCAGTACCGCCAATCATAAATACTTTCATTCTGTTACCTTCTCCTTAAAGTTGTCAAAGATTTCAGGGCCATATACATTGTTTTCGCCTTCACGGTCCCAAACCTGAGCAAAGAATGGGTTGATTCTTGCTTCTTCGTCATAATTCCAAGGCCAAGGAAGTTCAGCAGGACACCAGTGACCACCTTTAAGCACAAGATTAGGTGACATTTCAAACTCGTTACCTCTTGCGCTCACCCATTTAACAGGTGTGTACATATCAACGATTTCAGTTGCAAGACATTTACCGCCTCTAAACTCAGCAGCTTTCTGTAAATCTTCAAGAGTGAGAGAATTGAAGTCCTTTGTTTCATCATAACCGTGGTCAAGAACTTTCACGTCGTCAGCAGTTGTCTTCTTTGAAGGAATAACAATTTCAAAGTCGTTCCAGTTTCTTGGAAGCTTTTCGTATTCTTCCATACTGCCGTAGTAAGCCTTCATTCTTACGTCAACTTTGTTTTCTGCCCACCAGAGTGTACCATATTCAGGAGTTTCTGCGATTTTCTTCATCCAAAGCTTCTTAAGAATTGGAGCAAATGGTTTTGCAAGGAAAGCAAGTTTATAGTAGCCTTCAACATGATTCATCATGCTCTTGAAATACTGCTTAACAGGAATATTAGCACGGAAGTGGCAATATTTTTCAAGCTCATCACCGTCATAATACCACTGACCGTGGAAGTTACAAGTTGTGAACCAATGTGGGTCAAATAGCTTTTTAGGTGAACCAAGACCGAGTGTACCAAGAAGAAGATCTTCAAACTCATAGTTTGTAATTCTGTATTCTTCACCTGAACCGATGTTGTAGAATCTTCTCCAGAATTCTTCAGGAATATCGTCGCCACAAACATTTGCAAGAAGACGACCTGAATCTTCAACAGTTGCCCATTCAAGCATACCGTTAATCGGAACGTGATACATAATTGGTTCAAGATTTTTAAGAATTGCAGGGTAAAGAATACCTGATTGACGAAGTGATACCCAATATTTAAGACCTGATTCAGCAAAAACTGCCTCTGCCTTGATTTTAGAGATAGCATAGTGGTCGTAAACACTTACTTTAAGTGGGTCACCTGTTCTACCCCAATGAATAGGAGCATTTCTGTCACCTGTTTCAGCAACAGTACCTATGTAAACAACCTTAACTGCGTCAGGATTTGGCTGTGCCTTAACAGCATTAACAATGTTCTGTGCTGCAGTAACGTTTGTCTTCTGTGTTTTAACAGGATAATAGTCAGCCGCAGGAGAAACCATACCACCAACGTGAAGAACATAGTCAGCACCTGTTACCATTTCAAGAACATCTTCATAATTTGTAAGGTCACCCCAAACAAGCTTAACTGCAGGGTCATTTTCATAAGCTGCAAACTTGTCACGGTTTTTCTTACTGTCACGGTTAAGAACAACAATGTTGAACTTATCTTTTTTTGCATATAACTCTTTAAAACCAGCCCATCCCATTGTACCTGATGAACCTGTAAGAGCTACGGTCTTTTTCTGCATAGGAATACCCCCATATCTTTTAATTCATACACAATGATTATACATTTTTTTCACTTGTTCTGTCAATAGAAATCGCATTACTTAAAGCAATTTTTGACAAAAAATTATCAAAGCTTGTTTAATATAAAAGCATTTGATTAAAACAAAATAAGGACGAGGGCTGAACCTCGTCCTTTGGGTTATATTAAGTTTTGTCAATCGGAGAACCGTCCCCTTGTGTTTTACGGTAATTTTTGTAAGCACATCGCCCCAAGTAGAATCTTCATAATGATACTCAATGGTTTTTATTGGAGTTGCGGGGAGATTGCCTGTTGTATAGGCATATTCGTGCTTGTACTTAATATTACCGTTTACATATTCATAGGTAAAAGTTTTTTCTTGGTAATAATTATTTTCTCTTACAAGCTGATTTAACTCGTATCGGGCGGGCACGGAGACCCGCCCCTACTTAATCTTAATCATCGAACACAGAGAACCGTCCCCTGTGCACATGTCAATCACAGAACCGTCCCCTGATTGTTTCTGTGTGCCTTATTTTTGTGAAGGAATTAAATAATAATTACCATCAATTACATCACTGATAAATTCTGAACAAACGTACTTACAACTATTTGTTTCAAAATCATATTCTAAAACAACTACCGTTGTATGACCATGGTAATTTAAAACTCGACACAATAAATATACTTTATCATTAATACGTTGTACCGAATCAAAGAAATACTTTAAACCCGAACTTTTATCCCAAATCTTTTCATTATAAATAATACAAATTTCTGAGATAACACCACTAGATTTTTTTAGTTCTTCAAGAGTTAATATTTTCTCAACATTATCTTGAGTAAACGATATTTTTTTATTATCCGTGATTTTAAAAATTAACTCATCCTCAAGAAAATCATATTTATTAAATATAAATTCTGTGCTTTTCCCAGAACCAACATTATATTCAACAACTTTTTGTTTATCACTTAATACAATTACTCCGTTATTGAAATAACCATTTTTTTCTGAATTGTTTTTATCTGTAGCTTCATTGTAATAAAAGCCATTAAAAACATCACTATATTCAATTTTAAAATTAGTGCCATCAAAATTTACAGTTGCAATATTCCAAATCCTTTTATCTTCAATGCCATCCATATAAGAGTCAAATACAAAATATACTTTACCATTATAAGAACACAAGCATTCATCCATATCTGACTCATATCCATTGTTTTCAAGAACTTCATTAAGATTTAATTCGAAATTATTGCCAATCAACGTAGAGTATCTTATAGCTAAAGGTATTTCTTGAACTTCAGATTGAAATGCAACCAATCTGTCATCCATTTTTGTATGATACGGTGCACAGAAAACAGAAACTATTAGAGCAATCGCAAAGACAAAGACAAATATCGCAACAACGCAGCATATACTAACACATATTGGAAGTATTCGTTTTAATCCCATCCTAACACCTCCTAGCAATCAGGGGACGGTTCCTTGATTGGAGCTAAATCCCCTTAAAAATTAATATGACCTTAAGTTAAATATATCATCAAAAAATTAATCTGTCAACAAAAAAATCGGGACGCCGAATCGACGTCCCTTACAATTTATTTATTCAGTTTTTTTGTGAATCAGTCAACAAAATTCAAGCACATATTAAGCACAAATTTTGCAGTTCTCTGCATTTCACCAGATGTAATTCCGTCAATCTTACCGAATGTTTTAAGAAGTGTACCGTCGGGTTTCTCTTTACCCACACGTTTTCCGCCTGGCATAAGCACATTTACACCCGCACGCACACGGTAAGCTTGGTCACAGATATTGGGGAACTCAGGGCTCTTTGATGAGCGCATCCACCAGTCCGTCATAATAAGACCCTCAAAGCCCCATTCACGACGAAGAATTCTCTCACAAAGCTCGTAATTGTAATGACCCCAAACACCGTTAATCTTATTATAAGAAGTCATAATGCACTTTGGTTTTGCGTTCTTTATGCAGATTTCAAATCCCTTGAGATAGATTTCACGAAGTGCTCTTTCAGATACTCTTGAATCGTTATGAGTTCTGTTTGTTTCTTGGTTATTACAAGCATAGTGCTTAGGACAAGCCGACCCGCCACTGCTTTCAATACCCTCAACCGATGCCGCCGCCATAAGACCCGAAAGTACGGGGTCTTCTGAGAAATACTCAAAGTTTCTTCCGCAAAGAGGACTACGGTGAATATTCATTCCCGGTGCTAAAAGAATATCACTACCCTTTTCTTTCATCTCTTTACTAATAAGTGCGTAAACCTCTTTAACCAATGCTGTATCAAACGAACAAGCAAAGGCTGTTCCAATTGGAATAAGTGAGCAATATGAAAGAAGTCTAATACCCGAAGGTCCGTCAGTTGTAATTACTGCGGGTACTCCCTTATCACGAAGACTCTGTGTAACTCCGCCAATTGCACCTGCATTACCTCTTGCACCAAGAGGTGAATCCATTTTGTATGCACCTCTTGAAATTGCTTCAAGCTCATCAAGGTCAAGCTGTGCAACAAAATCATCCATTGGAATATTTCCGTCTTTTACATCTTTAAGCTTGTAACCCTTATCGCCAGTCATAGGAATGGGAGCAGGGATTTTATCAAGAATAACTTTGCGAAGCTCGTACTGTCTGCAATTTACTTTTTCTTTTTTAAGACCACGTTCAGTGTTTATGTAACGTTCAAATTCAACCTGTGGCGCAGATGTCTGCTCAAGTGCTTCAACCTGCACGGTTTCGTCCTGATAAAAGCTCCACACTTTTTCAGCAGAACGCACATCACTACCGAGATACAGTTCGTATTCGCCCTTTTCCATTACATAGGAATATGCAAATCCGCTAACACCGTTGTCGTCATAAGAAGTGAAATATTCACTGGGAATTTCAATTGTAAGAGTTTCGCTCTTACCACATTCAAGAGTACCTGTCTTTGCAAAGCCTACAAGTTCTCTTTCAGGGTTACCCAGCTTTCCGCAAGGCTTTTTAACATAAACCTGAACAACCTCTTTACCGCTGAATTCCTTGCCGATATTCTTAACCTTACATTCAACCTTTACACCGTTTTCAGTCTTTTTAGCCTTTTTAAACTTTATTTCAAAATCAGTATATGACAAGCCGAAACCGAAAGGATAAAGCACATCATCTTTCTCAAAGGTTTCAAACCAACGATAACCCACATAAATATCTTCTTTGTACTCGTTGTATTCAATCTTGCCGAAATAATCAGCCGATGGATAATCGTCATATTCTTCTGCGATTGTGTCAGAAAGCTTACCACTTGGGCTAACCTTACCGCAAAGAAGGTCCGCAATTGCGTTTCCGCTTTCCATACCACCCTGCCACACAATCATTACTGCGCCGATTTTATCCTCATATTTTTCAAGCCATTCCATATCGATAATACTGCCGATATTAAGAAGCACTGTTACACTGTCAAAATATTTAGTAATTAAATCAAGACTTGCTTTTTCGTTATCTGTAAGATAATAACTACCCTTTTCAAGTACATTTTCACGGTCTTCACCCGATGAACGACCGATAATATAAACCGCGCTATCACTTTTTGTAGCCGCACTCTTAACAAGTTCTTCGGTTAAATTCATATCGGGATAATAACGTGGCCAATGACCCCAAAAACCGTGGTCAATAGGATTTTCATCATTCCACTTTTTATAAATTTCAGCAAGTTCAGTGTTAAGAGATAATTTTTCACAATTATTGATACCCTCAACCAAATTTACACCATAGGGTTTCTTAACGTCACCGCCCGAGCCGTAGCCAGTGTAAAACCATTCATATTGACCTCTGCCGAAAACTGAAAGCACTGTACCGTCTTTATATGGCAACACGTCCTCATTCTTAAGAAGAACTGCGGTATCTGCTGCCGCACGACGTAAAAGTTCTGGCATTCCGTCAGTTATAGTAACCTCGCCAAGTGCCGCTTGAGCCTCTTCCTGCGAAACTCCGCTTACAAGTTGTGTACCAAAGTTCACTGCTTTTGACACAAGCTTTTTTAAAATTGACATAATGAAACCCCTTTTCCTTGTATTTACACATAAATTATATCATAGAGAAAAATAAATAGCAATATAAAACGACACAAAGCGGAGTGGCAAAAACCACCCCGCTCTGCGGTAGGAATTAAAAAAACAAAAAAGAAAGGAAGGAGTATGAAAAAAACAACAACACTTCGAATATCTCTTTCGAAGTGATTTCATTATATAACAAATATATTCATATCCGCATATACCCCCCGTTTTTTCACACACAAAAAAAGGGGACGATTCAGCATCGTCCCCAACAAAACTATTATAATTGATATAAGCCTGACTTTTTCATTGCCTTAGATAAAGTTCTCTGTGCAAATCGACTTGCTTTCTCTGCACCATTCTTTGCACACTCGTTAAGATATGCCTTATCATTCACAAGACGGTTGAATTCCGACTTAAATGGACGAAGCTCCTCAACAACTGCCTCTGCAACTGCAGATTTAAAATCTCCGTAACCCTTGCCGTCAAAATCCTTTTCAATCTGTTCATATGAAAGACCTGTACAACAAGAATAAATGCCCATAAGGTTGTTAATTCCCTCTTTGCCGTCAGCATAACGCACTTTAGCTTCGCTGTCAGTAACTGCACTTTTGATTTTCTTAACAATCACATTGTCATCATCAAGCATTGAGATATAGCTCTTTGGATTGGGGTCGGACTTACTCATTTTAGCAAATGGGTCCTGAAGTGACATTACTCTTGCACCAACCTTGCCAATGAATGGTTCAGGCATTGTAAATGTTTTCCCGTAAACTGTATTGAAACGGTCTGCAATATCACGTGCAATTTCAAGATGCTGCTTCTGGTCAGCGCCAATCGGCACATAATCTG
>Ga0233374_1000242_pt1 | contig 9684 bp, 6 predicted proteins | sample ElkDunMinimDraft_FD_180688 | JGI IMG/M metagenome (GOLD analysis project Ga0233374, IMG submission 180688) | Fecal eukaryotic communites from dung pellets of Tule Elk in California, USA - Elk Dung E1 | ecosystem: Host-associated > Mammals > Digestive system > Large intestine > Fecal | place: USA...
TATGATGGACGTTCAGGTGAGCCGTTTGACAACCGCGTATCTGTTGGGATCATGTACATGATCAAACTAGCACACATGGTTGATGATAAACTTCACGCACGTTCAACTGGTCCTTACTCATTAGTAACGCAACAACCGCTTGGTGGTAAAGCACAATTCGGTGGTCAGCGCTTCGGTGAGATGGAGGTATGGGCACTTGAAGCATACGGTGCTGCTTACACGTTACAAGAGATTTTAACTGTAAAATCAGATGACGTTGTAGGTCGTGTGAAAACATACGAAGCAATCGTTAAAGGTGAAAGTGTTCCAGAGCCAGGCGTACCAGAGTCATTCAAAGTATTAATCAAAGAGCTTCAATCTTTAGGTATGGACGTTAAAATGTTAACGATCAACGATGAAGAAGTAGAGCTTCGCGATTTAGATGACGAAGACGAACTTCAACCTGCAGATGCACTAAACATTGCAGCAGTTTCAAAGGAAGAAGAGACCGTTGAGTCATTTGAATAATGAAAGTTTTAAAAACGGGCAGGTAATGCCTGCCCGTTTTTTATAATGATTTATTTTTTCTGTGCACAAAGTTTAATCGATTACGGTTTAAACTTTTTTTGGTAGATAAGAATGACAAGCACTCTTATCTACAACAGTAAGAGCATCATCAGGTTCTATAGAGGCTAGATGTTTCTTACTAACCGTTATAATTGTCGAGCTGCGGAAAAGTCAGTAAAGGACTTATACTAAAGGGAGGTAGGCTCCTTGATAGACGTTAATGAATTTGAATATATGAAAATTGGTTTAGCTTCACCGGACAAGATTCGCTCTTGGTCATATGGTGAAGTGAAAAAACCTGAAACAATCAACTACCGTACATTAAAGCCAGAAAAAGATGGTCTTTTCTGCGAACGCATCTTTGGACCAACTAAAGACTGGGAATGTCACTGTGGTAAATATAAACGTGTACGTTACAAAGGTGTAGTTTGTGATCGTTGTGGTGTTGAGGTAACACGTGCAAAAGTTCGTCGTGAGCGTATGGGTCACATTGAATTAGCTGCCCCTGTATCTCATATTTGGTACTTTAAAGGGATTCCAAGTCGTATGGGTCTTATCTTAGATATGTCTCCACGTGCGCTTGAGGAAGTAATTTACTTTGCATCTTATGTAGTAATTGATCCTGCAGGTACAAACTTAGAACATAAACAACTTCTTTCTGAAAAAGAATATCGTGCATACCGTGAAAAATTTGGAGCGTCATTCGATGCTGCAATGGGTGCAGAAGCAATTAAAAAGCTTCTTGAACAAATCGATTTAGAAGAAGAAACAACAATGCTAAAAGAAGAGTTAAAAACAGCTCAAGGTCAACGTCGTACGCGTGCGATTAAACGCCTTGAAGTTGTAGAATCATTCCGTAACTCAGGCAACAAGCCTTCTTGGATGATTCTTGACGTACTACCTGTTATTCCACCAGAGCTTCGTCCAATGGTGCAATTAGATGGTGGTCGTTTCGCAACTTCTGATTTAAACGACTTATACCGTCGTGTAATTAACCGTAACAACCGTTTAAAACGTCTACTTGACCTTGGTGCACCAAGCATCATCGTACAAAACGAAAAACGTATGTTACAAGAAGCAGTAGATGCCCTCATCGACAATGGTCGTCGTGGTCGTCCTGTAACTGGTCCTGGTAATCGTCCTTTAAAATCACTTTCACACATGCTGAAAGGTAAACAAGGTCGTTTCCGTCAAAACTTACTTGGTAAACGTGTAGACTACTCTGGTCGTTCGGTTATCGTAGTAGGACCAAACTTAAAAATGTACCAATGTGGTCTTCCAAAAGAAATGGCAATCGAGCTATTCAAACCTTTCGTTATGAAAGAGTTAGTAGAGCGTGGTCTTGCTCATAACATTAAGAGTGCAAAACGTAAAATTGAACGTATGCACAATGAAGTTTGGGACGTTCTAGAAGACGTTATTCGTGAGCATCCGGTATTACTTAACCGTGCACCGACGCTTCACCGTCTTGGTATCCAAGCATTTGAGCCTACATTAGTAGAAGGTCGTGCAATTCGTCTTCACCCATTAGTATGTACAGCTTACAACGCTGACTTCGATGGTGACCAAATGGCGGTTCACGTTCCATTATCAGCAGAAGCACAAGCAGAAGCACGCTTACTTATGTTAGCGGCTCAAAACATTCTGAACCCGAAAGATGGTAAACCAGTAGTAACACCATCTCAAGATATGGTATTAGGTAACTATTACTTAACGCTTGAGCGTGAAGGTGCTCGTGGTGAAGGTGCTATCTTCTACGGTTCTGACGAAGTGTTAATCGCGTACCAAAACGGTCACGTGCATTTACACACACGTATTGCAATCCAAGCTTCTTCTTTAAACAACCCAACGTTTACAGAAGAGCAAAACAAAATGTTCTTATTAACGACTGTTGGTAAGGTAATCTTTAATGAAATTTTACCTGAATCATTCCCTTATATTAATGAACCAACAGATACAAACTTAGAAGATAAAACACCTGAGAAATACTTCGCTAACTTAACAATTGATGAAGAAACACTTGCGGAATTAGAAGCAACTGAAGAGTACAAAGCTCTATCAGAAGGTGAGAAAATTGAAGCACAACGTCAAGCTGTATTACACAAGCACTTTGCTTCAGTTCCAGCTGTACCGCCATTCCGTAAAAAGTTCTTAGGAAATGTTATCGCGCAAGTATTCAAGGAGTTCAAAATTACTGAAACGTCTAAAATGCTTGACCGCATGAAAGACTTAGGTTTCAAATATTCTACTCGTGCTGGTATTACAGTAGGTGTATCTGACATCGAGGTATTACCTGAAAAAGGTGAAATCCTTGAGGAAGCACAAGATAAAGTAGATAAAGTACTGAAGCAATTCCGCCGTGGTTTAATCACAGAGGAAGAGCGTTATGATCGTGTAATTGAGATTTGGTCAAAGGCGAAGGATACAATCCAAGGCAAACTGATGGACTCATTACAAAAAACAAACCCAATCTTCATGATGTCGGATTCTGGTGCACGTGGTAACGCATCGAACTTTACGCAGCTTGCTGGTATGCGTGGTCTGATGGCCAACCCAGCTGGTCGTATCATCGAGTTACCAATCAAATCTTCATTCCGTGAAGGTTTAACAGTATTAGAATACTTCATCTCAACTCACGGTGCGCGTAAAGGTCTTGCCGATACAGCGTTAAAAACAGCTGACTCAGGTTACCTGACTCGTCGTTTAGTAGACGTTGCACAAGACGTTATCGTTCGTGAAGATGATTGTGGTACGGACCGTGGCTTAACAATCGGTGCGTTAATGGAAGGCAACGAGGTAATCGAAGCGCTTGACGAACGTATCGTAGGTCGTTATACGAAGAAAACAATTCTTCATCCAGAAACAGGCGCTGTTATTTTAGAGCGTGACGGATTAATTACACAAGATGTAGCGAAAGCAATTGACGAAGCTAACATCGAGCAAGTAACAATCCGCTCTGCATTCACATGTAACACAAAACATGGCGTATGTAAAAAATGTTATGGTATGAACTTAGCTACTGGCGACGAAGTAGAAGTTGGGGAAGCGGTTGGTATTATCGCTGCTCAATCAATTGGTGAGCCAGGTACGCAGTTAACGATGCGTACATTCCATACAGGTGGGGTAGCCGGAAACGATATTACACAAGGTCTTCCACGTATCCAAGAGATTTTCGAAGCGCGTAATCCGAAAGGGCAAGCGGTTATCTCTGAAATTTCTGGTACAGTATCAGACATTGAAGAAATTCGTGAAGGCTTAAAAGAAATTACAATTCACGGTGAAGTAGAAACTCGTAAATACCAAGCGCCTTACAACGCTCGTTTAAAAGTACAACTAGGTGATGAAATTAAACCTGGTGAAATTCTAACAGAAGGTTCTATCGATCCAAAACAATTACTAAAAGTTAAAGACGTATCAACAGTTCAAGAATATCTGTTGAAAGAGGTACAAAAAGTATACCGTATGCAAGGGGTAGAAATCGGTGATAAGCACATCGAGGTAATGGTTCGCCAAATGCTTCGTAAAGTGCGTGTAATTGAAGCTGGAGATACTGATTTATTACCAGGTTCATTGCTAGATATCCACCAATTCCTTGAGGCAAATACAGAGGTCGTATTAAACGGCAAAACGGCTGCAACATGTCGTCCTGTAATTTTAGGTATTACAAAAGCTTCTCTTGAAACAGAGTCATTCTTATCTGCTGCATCGTTCCAAGAAACAACTCGTGTGTTAACGGATGCTGCAATTAAAGGTAAGCGTGATGAGCTTCTTGGTCTGAAGGAAAACGTAATTATCGGTAAACTTGTTCCTGCAGGTACTGGTATGCAACGTTACCGCCAAATTCGTATTGCAGAAGACAATCTTGCAACAGAAGAAGAATTAACTGCATTTGAATAACAAATGGATTCCGGGTAAGCGTCCCTTACCCGGAATTTTTAAAGATATTAGTTGACAGTTCAAATTGGTAATGATAATATATTCAAGGTTGATAGTTAACTGTCTGTGCTTCGGAGGATATGAAAATGTCTTATGATAAAGTAAAACAGGCTAGTAAAACAATCATAGGTACAAAGCAAGCAGTGAAAGCGATGCATGCTGGACAAGTGACCGAAGTTTTTGTCGCACTTGATGCAGACAGTTGGGTAACCGATCCGGCCATTCTTCTCGCGAAAGAAATCGGGATACCAGTTCATCTCGTTGAGTCAAAAAGAGAACTTGGAGAAGCTTGCGGCATTCAAGTTGGAGCTGCGGTTGTTGCGATTACTGCGATGTAGTTTTTGTGTTTTGACACAAAGACTTTGTTTTTACCCAAAAAATGAACCACCTGGATGTGTGGTATTACAAGGATTCAATGAAGGGAGGAAAAATCGATGCCTACAATTAACCAATTGGTACGTAAGCCTCGTAAATCTAAAATCACGAAATCAACTTCACCAGCGTTAAATAAAGGATATAACTCATTTAAAAAATCTTTAACTGATGTTAAATCTCCACAAAAACGTGGTGTTTGTACTCGTGTAGGTACTATGACGCCTAAAAAACCTAACTCAGCGTTACGTAAATACGCTCGTGTACGTTTAACTAACCAAATCGAGGTTACTGCGTACATCCCAGGTGAAGGTCACAACTTACAAGAGCACAGTGTTGTTCTTATCCGTGGCGGTCGTGTAAAAGACTTACCAGGGGTTCGTTATCACATCGTTCGTGGTGCTCTTGACACTGCTGGTGTAAACGGCCGTATGCAATCTCGTTCTCTTTACGGTACAAAACGTCCAAAAGAGAAAAAATAATTTAAATTTAAAATTCTAAAATAGATATTCATCTGAAAGGAGGAAAACACATGCCTCGTAAAGGTCCTGTTTCCAAACGTGACGTGTTACCAGATCCAATTTACAATTCAAAATTAGTAACTCGTTTAGTTAATAAAATGATGATTGACGGTAAAAAAGGTACTTCTCAAAAGATTTTATACGGTGCGTTCGAACTAGTTAAAGAACGTTCAGGTCAAGATCCTCTAGAAGTATTCGAAGCGGCATTAAACAATGTAATGCCAGTTCTTGAAGTACGCGCTCGTCGTGTTGGTGGTTCTAACTACCAAGTACCGGTTGAAGTTCGTCCAGAACGCCGTACAACTTTAGGTCTTCGCTACTTAGTGAACTATTCTCGTCTACGTGGTGAGAAAACAATGGAAGAGCGTTTAGCTAACGAAATTTTAGACGCTTCTAACAACACTGGTGCTTCAGTTAAGAAACGTGAAGATATGCACAAAATGGCGGAAGCTAACAAAGCATTCGCTCACTACCGTTGGTAATTCCATCTATGCTCTAGCTTGCTAGAGCTTAGATTTTACTTAACAGTTTTAACCCAATATGGAAGGAGAAATTTCCTATGAAACGCGAATTCTCATTAGAGAATACACGTAATATTGGGATCATGGCTCACATTGATGCTGGTAAAACAACAACAACAGAGCGTATCCTTTATTACACTGGTAAGATTCACAAAATTGGTGAAACTCACGAAGGTGCTTCTCAAATGGACTGGATGGAGCAAGAGCAAGAACGTGGTATCACAATCACTTCTGCTGCGACAACAGCTCAATGGAAAGGCAACCGCGTAAACATTATCGATACTCCAGGACACGTAGACTTCACTGTAGAAGTAGAACGTTCATTACGTGTACTTGATGGTGCGGTAACAGTACTTGATGCTCAATCTGGTGTTGAGCCTCAAACTGAAACAGTATGGCGTCAAGCAACAACTTACGGCGTACCACGTATCGTATTCATCAATAAAATGGATAAAATGGGTGCAGATTTCTTATATTCTGTAGGTACTCTTCGCGACCGCTTACAAGCGAACGCACACCCAATTCAATTACCAATCGGCGCTGAAGATGAGTTCAAAGCAATCATTGACCTAATCGAAATGACTGTAACTTTCTACGATAATGAAGAAGGTACAGCATTACGTGAAGGCGAAGCGATTCCTGAAGAATTCAAAGCACAAGCTGAAGAATACCGTGAAAAGTTAATCGAAGCAATTGCTGAAGTTAACGAAGATATCATGGAAAAATACTTTGCTGGTGAAGAAATTACAAAAGAAGAGCTTAAAGCGGCTATCCGTAAAGCAACTATCGATGTACAATTCTACCCAGTAATCTGCGGTACTGCATTCAAACACAAAGGTGTTCGTAAAATGTTAGACGCAGTTATCGACTACTTACCATCTCCAGTAGATGTACCAGCAATCAAAGGTACTTCTGTAGACGGTGATGAAGAATTAGAACGTAAATCATCAGACGAAGAGCCATTCGCAGCTTTAGCATTCAAAGTTATGACTGACCCATTCGTAGGTAAATTAACGTTCTTCCGTGTGTACTCTGGTGTCCTTGACTCAGGTTCATACGTACAAAACTCTTCTAAAGGTAAACGTGAGCGCGTAGGTCGTATCCTACAAATGCACGCTAACTCTCGTGAAGAGATCTCTAAAGTATTTGCAGGGGACATCGCTGCTGCTGTAGGTCTTAAAGACACTACAACAGGTGATACTCTATGTGACGAGAAAAACCTAGTTATTCTTGAATCAATGGAATTCCCTGAGCCAGTAATCTCTCTTTCTGTAGAACCAAAATCTAAAGCTGACCAAGATAAAATGGGTCAAGCATTAGCTAAACTACAAGAAGAAGATCCAACTTTCCGTGCTCACACTGACACAGAAACTGGACAAACAATCATCTCTGGTATGGGTGAGCTTCACTTAGATATCTTAGTTGACCGTATGAAACGTGAGTTCAAAGTTGAAGCTAACGTTGGTGCGCCAATGGTATCTTACCGTGAAACATTCCGTTCAGAAGCAAAAGTTCAAGGTAAATTTACTCGCCAATCTGGTGGTCGCGGTCAATACGGTGACGTAACGATCGAGTTCTCTCCAAATGAAGAGGGTAAAGGTTTCGAATTCGAAAACGCTATCGTTGGTGGTGTTGTACCTCGTGAATACATCCCTGCAGTAGAAGCGGGTCTACGTGACTCTCTTGACCGCGGTGTAGTTGCAGGTTACCCACTAATCGACATCAAAGCGAAATTAGTATTCGGTTCTTACCATGACGTTGACTCGAATGAGATGGCGTTCAAAATTGCTGCATCTATGGCTCTTAAAGAAGCTGCTAAGAAATGTAACCCAGTTATCTTAGAACCAGTGATGAAAGTAGACGTTGTAATTCCAGAAGAGTACCTTGGTGATATTATGGGTAACATTACTGCTCGTCGTGGACGCGTTGAAGGTATGGAAGCTCGTGGTAACTCTCAAGTAGTACGTGCTATGGTTCCACTAGCTGAAATGTTCGGATATGCTACAACTTTACGTTCTGCAACACAAGGTCGCGGTACATTCTCAATGGTGTTCGATCACTATGAAGAAGTACCTAAATCAATTGCAGAAGATATCATCAAAAAAAATAAAGGTGAATAATTGAAATTTCATCTTGCATCAAGTATAACTAATTTGTAAGCTATGATTGACTGGCTCGGCTGGGCCCGGTTCGAGCCAGCAGTTATAACATAAAAAAAATAAAACATATATTTAGGAGGCTTTCTCTAATGGCTAAGGAAAAATTTGACCGTTCGAAAACGCATGCTAACATTGGTACAATCGGACACGTTGACCATGGTAAAACAACTTTAACTGCTGCTATCGCAACAGTATTATCTAAAAAAATGGGTGGCGAAGCTAAATCTTACGCTGACATCGATAACGCTCCAGAAGAAAAAGAGCGTGGTATCACAATCAATACTTCTCACGTAGAGTATGAAACTGAAACTCGTCACTATGCACACGTTGACTGCCCAGGACATGCTGACTATGTTAAAAACATGATCACTGGTGCTGCTCAAATGGACGGCGGTATCTTAGTAGTATCTGCTGCTGACGGCCCAATGCCACAAACTCGTGAGCACATCCTTTTATCTAAACAAGTAGGTGTACCTTACTTAGTAGTATTCATGAACAAATGTGATATGGTAGACGATGAAGAATTACTAGAATTAGTTGAAATGGAAGTACGTGACTTACTTTCTGAATATGACTTCCCAGGCGACGATCTTCCAGTAATCAAAGGTTCTGCTCTTAAAGCTTTAGAAGGCGAACCAGAATGGGAAGAAAAAATCGTTGAGTTAATGGACGCTGTAGATAACTACATCCCAACTCCAGAACGTCAAACTGACAAACCATTCATGATGCCAGTAGAGGACGTATTCTCTATCACTGGTCGTGGTACAGTAGCAACTGGCCGTGTTGAACGTGGTCAAGTTAAAGTTGGTGACGTAGTAGAAATCGTTGGTTTAACTGAAGAAGCGAAACAAACTACTGTAACTGGTGTAGAAATGTTCCGTAAATTATTAGACTATGCTGAAGCTGGTGACAACATCGGTGCTTTACTTCGTGGTGTAGCTCGTGAAGAAATCCAACGTGGTCAAGTATTAGCTAAACCAGGCTCAATCACTCCACACACAAACTTCAAAGCTGAAGTTTACGTTTTATCAAAAGAAGAGGGTGGACGTCACACTCCATTCTTCTCTAACTACCGTCCTCAGTTCTACTTCCGTACAACTGACGTAACTGGTATTTGTATGTTACCAGAAGGCGTTGAAATGGTAATGCCTGGCGATAACATCGAAATGACTGTAGAATTAATCGCTCCAATCGCTATCGAAGAAGGTACTAAGTTCTCTATCCGTGAGGGTGGCCGTACTGTAGGCGCTGGCGTTGTAGCTTCTATCCAAAAATAATTTTAGCTTAGGCTAATTCAAAACATCTCACAGGGACGCTTGTGAGATGTTTTTTTGTTTCCAAATATAACTAAATGGCATAATGATTATTCAATATATGTATTTTATTTATACCCTATTATACTATTATAATAACTGTAAGGGGATAGTTATCTGAAAATTCTTTCGAGTGATTAGAGGATGGCGTCAAATAATTAATTATTAAATAGGGGGATTATGTTTATGTCAAATTATATTCAAGTAGGTAATTTACGCGTAGCTAAAGTGCTACATGACTTCGTTAACACAAAAGTATTACCTGATACAGGTGTAGAACAAGCACAATTTTGGGGTGGATTTGATACTTTAATTC
>Ga0233374_1000243_pt1 | contig 9513 bp, 4 predicted proteins | sample ElkDunMinimDraft_FD_180688 | JGI IMG/M metagenome (GOLD analysis project Ga0233374, IMG submission 180688) | Fecal eukaryotic communites from dung pellets of Tule Elk in California, USA - Elk Dung E1 | ecosystem: Host-associated > Mammals > Digestive system > Large intestine > Fecal | place: USA...
TCCTACTGGACTTAATGGATGTGGAGCGTAAAGATTTCCAGTTCCTTCTTGTGCTTTTAATATTCCACCATCTTTAAATCCAGGATAATATTCCTTATAATTCTCAGTAAATCACTTAGCTTGTTCTGGAGTCATTCTAACTGTATCTCTTCTCTCAATCGCTGAATTCATCCCCTCACTTCTTAGATGACTAGGGTGTGTAAAATCAATCAATTCTCCATTTATTTCCTGCACTTCTGGATAAACAAAAGCTCCTTGTTTGGTATCTTCTGTTGCCCATCCAAGTTTGTGTGTAGAAACATCTAAAGGATTTACTCAATTTTGAATAACCTTTCGATTTGGATCTAGCAACCTTTTTACAAAATTAGCTTTTGATTTATTTACACGATTAATCAAGGGAGAACTAGGATTTTGATATTTAATAATATTTCCCTTACTCAACATACTCAGGTTCTCGTTCGTTTTGAATTTTCATATATTCAAAAATCTTTCTACCAAGAGCTTTGTAATCAGAATCAGATTTTGATTCATATGCTCTTTTTGCCATAGCAACTAATGTTTTGGTGTTCTTAATAGAAAATATTCTTTCTCCTCCTTGTAAGGTTGCTTGTACTTCTCCATTAGATCCAAGAATCTCTAAATTATTTTCTGAAGATTTCTCTGTAGATTCATCTTCTGTTTCATTTTTATTTATAGAAAATTTGTCTCCTGGTTTGATTCCAGATCCAGATAAAACTTCTAAAACATATATAATAGATCCTTCATTAGGAACACAAGTTAACAATTCTTCAGATAAAGGTTCTCCGTGTTTAACATCTTCTACAATTCCAGAATCATTTATAAACACAACGTCTAATGCTAATGTAGTATCTTTCATTCAGAATGAAATTTCTGATTGAGGATCATCAACATAATCAAAGAGCATTCCTTCATTTGAATCTAATTCTTCAACATCCTGTAATCCTTTTTCTTTATCTGATTCTGATACTACAAGCATTACTTTATATTCATTATCATTTACATAAACACTATGTCATGTTTCATTGTTTCCTATTTGACCGCCTTCTGCAAAAAAGAAATCTCTTATTCTTTGTAAAATAGGTCTATCTTTTTTATTATACGGTTCAAAAATAGCAGTTACTCCGTATTTACCGTCACTACCCTGTATTCCAATAAAATCATCTACATGTATTGTGCCATGAATATTATGTACAACATTTCATCTATTTGTGGAAGGATTGAATTGTAAATAACCAGTGTGTGTGCCAGCAATATCATCTCTCCCGTCTTTATATGCTGTTTTTAATGAAGGAGATCCTTTATAAAACATATTAACTGCATAAACTTTATCTTTATCTAGAGACTCTGATTTAAAATCTCTATATAAAGTATCTGCCGCTTCATAATTATATTGTTCAACAGAAGATTGATCGTATTTTCTAGGTCGATTTTTAGTATTATAACCAGAATAAATTAAATCGGCATCTTTTAAATTTCATGCATTACCATTAGTTGTATTACCTAAACTTCTAATGTAACTATTGGAAAACGCAGCACATTGTTCCGCATCACACTTTTGTCCATTCCAATGAATAATTCCTCCTGACTTTTTACTAACTATAATATTAGATAAACTATTACTAAATGTAGAAAAATCTGGATTATTTGTAAATATTGATTTTAACGAATTTAAACCTTCTTTATCGTTTTTGTCTTTAAATACTTTTTCTATTTCTTCATAATGTAAAGCTACATTATTTTGAATCTTTTGTAACACACCTTGTGGATTTTGATCAAAGGATTGATCAAGCATTAACTTAATCACATCCTGTTGATCCAATCCATCTTTTTCTACACCAGCAACAAGATTTCCAGCAGTAGAAGTAATATTATTAGAAATATTTCCAGTATATAAAGATTCGATATCTTGTAATATAAGCGCTATTTGTAATTTATCAAATTTATTCATCTGTTAAAACCTCCCCACTATTATCTTGTGTATTTTCAATTATTTCTTCAGCAACTAATTTTCCAGCTTCAATCATTGCCTCATCAGAACCATCTTTAAATAATTCCTCAAGTTTATTAGTCACCTCCAATCTAAAAATTAATTCTTTCTTTTCGATTTCAGCAATTTGTTCAATTTCACCACCTTCAGAATGAGTAACTACAGGAATACCTTTTTTTGTTAATCCTTCATTTCCAGTATCTTCCAGATGATTCAAATGAGCGTGATATTTACCTTCAGCAATAACATTTACATCTACACCAATAACACCTCCGTTCTGAAACGATTCTATATTAGATTGACGTCTACGTTCTAATAGTTCTTTGATTTCAGAAACAGACATTAGTTTCAATCCGTTTTTACCAATTCGATTACTATTATACGTATTTCCAGCATAACGATTTCTGTTTTGTTGCGCTATATCTGCACCATATGTAGATTGTTTTCTCTGAGTATTTGTAATACCCATTTCTGTAAACAATTTATTATCGCGATTTGCTTTATCGATAAGAGAGTTTATTTTACTACCTCCAAATAAGTATCTTCCACCACTCATTGAATTAGCTGTAGAAATATCTTCAACTGATCCACCAAATGCATTTGATAGTTGTCTAGTTTCATCTGTCATTTCTGTAGCTTTATTAACTTTGGTAGATGCTAATGCTGCAATAGGATTTCCAGGAAAAAACCCCAAAACATTATTTAAAAGTCTCTGACCTTTAGATAATCCTGCAGCAGAAGCTTGTTTTTTGTCAATAGTGTTGATATTTGTTCCAAGAGCTTGATCTACTACTGATAAAGCGTTTCATGCAGCTCCTGCTGCCATAGCATAAGGATTTCCAGATGACATTAGTGCATTTCCTATAGCCTGTTGTCCTGCAAAATTAGAATCTTCATCTACATCAACAAAATTAGATGCAAGACTTGTTACTGCAGAAAGACCTTTAGCGACACCTCCTGTAATTGATTGTGCTTTATCAGATTTTAAACCAGTAGGTTGACCAGCAGCTTGCATTTGTAATTTATTTTCTATTTTATCTGCTTTGTATTGTTGTCTAGTATATTCTTCTGCTTCTTTTCCACTTAATTCCGCTTGTGCCATTTTTTGTTTCTTAACTGATGCATAAGATCCAAGCGGTTGTACTCGAACATTATTTTTGTCCGACAGAAGGGGATCGGTAGAACCCCCTTCTGTGAACTTCGGTATATATTTTCTCATATTATGAATAGCTTAATATAACAATGTTAATGTCATTAATCAATTTAATAAAATCTTTTTGACAATAATCGTATTTTAAAATAAACAGTTTACAATTATTATCTTTACATTTTTGTATTTTAAGACGATCTCTTTCGATAGTTTTGTGATATTCATTAATTCCTCCGAATTGATCCCTTGGTTCATAATGCTGAATACCGTTATATTCTATAGCTACATTATATTTAGGAAAATATATATCAAAAAATTGACCATTTAATCATTTTGGAGATGCCTCGTATTCTATATGTTCTTTAAAAAATACACATTTTAATCTAGTAAATAGTTCAGACTGACTTTTGTTTTTACATTTTGGGCATCCACATCCAGAAAGATGAGACGCACTTGTTTGCCAAAAGGAACCATGTACTGGACATATTATTTCTATTTTTTCAAAAGAACCTTTATAATTTGATTTAGAATAATCGTATCGATCACCGTGTACTATTTTAGCCTGTTTTAAAAATCAATCTGTATTTTTTATTTGAGATTCTTTTGCTTTTATTTTTGCGCAAGTAGGACATCCTTGCCCATATAAATGTGCAGACGGTGTTTGCCAAAACTCCCCATGTTCGGGACAAATAATACATACTTTGTTATGAGCGCCCTTATATTCTACTTTAGAATAATCGTATTTGTTTTTATGAACATCTTTTGCTTTTATTACAAATACTTTGCTATTTTTTTTAATTTTATTCATCCCTTTTATTTTATGCGCACACTTAGGACATCCAACTTTACTCTTTAAATAGTTTCGCGGAAAAATTTGAAATTCTCCGTGTTCGGGACAAATTATAGTTATTTTACTATTTATATCGATATAATTTAATTTTGAATAATCATAAATGTCCCCAAACTTACATTTTATTCGTTCTTCTGTAATTTTATTACGCATAACTTAAACTCATTAAAGTACGTAGTGCGGTAATTATCACTAAGTCCTCACCGCTATACTTAACACGAATTTTTAAATACTTATCTCTAATTTTTGTAGAAGATCAATTAACTCCAACACTATCCTTATTTGCTTGCAATTTAGGATCAAATATAATAGGGTCCATTGTTACATATCAAGAATCTTCTTTATATTGAATATTACCCAATCGTCTACGATATTTCGGATCATCCATGTTTTTTGATTCTTGGTGTACAACTAAAGAGTAATTGTTAAGAATCGGATCATATTCTAACTCTACATTTTTAAATCCTTTTTTAGAATCATATAGATTCTTTTTAAGCGATTTATCAAATTTACCCGAATTCTTAAACAATGAATAGACATCTCCTGTAATACTAAATTCAAAAGATTCTGGTTGAACATTATTGGAAATAATTACCAAATTGTTAAAAATCTTATGTAATCCAACTTCGTTATTTACAACAAATTCGAATTCAAACGGTTCTTGTTTGTCATACCATTTAGTAGGTTGGATTTGATTAGTATTATTTTCATCATCGTATCTAATTTCATTAAATATACCAGCCCTACCATGTACATAAAATCCATTAACTAATAAGTCATCATATTCCTTTGGAGCATACTCGTGTGTTACTACAACACCAATAGTTCTGCTAAAAGTGTTTGTAAATTCAGTCTTAACACCACTATCGTTTTTCATATACGGAGTTACTGTAACATTTATTTTATAATAAAGTGGTACTTTATAAGACAATCCTTTACCTTTTAACAAAGTCTGCATTCCTTCTTTTGTTCAAGATAATTTTCAAACAGATTCATCCTCTGTTTTATGTACACGAATATATCTTGAAATAAAATTTTTATCGGCATTTATTTTATGTTCTACACCATCTTTGATATATGAAGATTCTATTGAATCCACTGTCATATCAAACCCTGTTGCTAAACTTACACCTACTAATTTAATTTCTGTTTCAAATGTATCCGATAACGTCCTATCTTGTTCTGAAATAAATTTCCATTCGTTTTCAGTTGTGTTTATTCCATAAGTAGCATTTCTGTTATCATAAATATGTGCTAATACTTCCGCACGCTTTTTATCTAAAGAATAAAAAATGTTATTAATGTTTTCAGAATAAAGCGGAGTTCAAGAATATCTAGTAATTCATTTAGATTGACGTTCATTATAACACATATTTCATTCTTTGCCCTCAACAAAATTATAAAAAGTAAACATTACATCACCTTTATAGTTATTATAATGTGTTTTAACATTTTTTAAACCAATAATAGGGTATTTGTCACTTTCATTCAGTTTGATATTATCGTTTAAGAACCTTTGAATTCTCATATCAGAGATGGTTTCTAAACCTTTTTCTGTAGTATATCTTCAAATTTTCTTTGCATAAGTATCAACACCATATACTCCGATAGGGGTTCTAATAATAGATTCTGGTCAAATACTTCCAAAATCAGGACTTATTAAAGAGATTTGATTTTGAAGTACTCCTGCTCCATACATGTGAATGGACTGTTCAGTAGATGTTTGTATTAGTGCCTTTTCGTTAATTGGCAAAATTCCAATACCGTGTTCAAATACACATAATAAGTTAACTCCTCAAGGTATTAATTTTACAATTGCACCATATTGCCTATCAATATCTGCATAAGACAAACCTTGAAAAATACGATATGCATTTCTAAAATCCCCATCTACTTGAACATTTGAGAACATCACTCTATTATCAAATAAATCTTTGATGTATGGTATATTTGGTGCTATAAGATTCGTTTTTCTACTAACTGTAGCGGAATATCCATTATTTAAAATTCAACTTTCCTCAATTTTATTAGCTGCTTTTGTACTAGTATCTTGAAGAGGGTAAAATGATCTAGGATTTCCCATTAATGCGGTTTCTTCTGTGTAACTTCTATCTTCTGCACGCAAACCCAAATTATAATTGGACATACATTTATAAGATAATCACATACCTAACGGTACTGCATTTAAATCACCTCTATTTATTTTAGTCCAATTGTATTTCATTTTCTCTTCTTCGTCCTCTTTATCTTCAGAAGTAGTATGAAAGTAACCACCATAATGATCAACTCATGTTTTACTGTCAACAATTGTGTCATTTACAGGAACATCCGGATCAGTAAAGTTTCTATTTAATCTAATAGAAACAGTATTTGTAAAACAATCACCTCTATAAACATCCTTTTCTCGGTTTTCATCGTTTATTTCAAACCTATCTGATATTGCATAAAATTCAGAATTATCATCACGTCTGATTCCAAAATAATCTTTCATGAATTGATTTGAATAATTTTCTGTTTTTATGTTGTAGATTGCATTATTTTCAAGATTTGCACAAACAGCTATGTATGGTGAATAAATACCTCTAGCAAGTTTTCTATTATCTTTTTCATATTTCTTATCAGAACTATCTCCAAAGAAAGAGAATGTTTTTGTTGATTCTGCAGAACCGGCTCTCGAACTAAATCCAAAACCATCTACATACTTGTATGGAACATCAGAATTTATAAAGACACATTTTGCAGAACGATATGTCATTGAATTATTGTCTTTAAAAGATAAACTAAAACGTCTATCGTTTTGTACCAATGTTCCATTGGTATTCACTCTTTGTAACAAAAATGAACTTCCATCTAACGATGACTGTAATTCTGGAACCAAACACGCATCAAGTGAAATAATTGCAGAACCTTTTCTATTATCAGTAACCATTTTTCTATTTAAGAATAATGATTTTAATTCACCATTTGTTTGATTAAGAAAACTCTCAGAAAAATAGTTTTTAGTTACAGAATCATATAAAATTGGTAATGCACTTTCTTTATCAATTCCTAAAGCAACACCTTGACATAATGTAAGTGGAATTCGTTTTTGTCTTACAAAGAAAAAGCCTTTAACTCCAAATTCTTTTAATTCAGACATTAAATCAAATTCCTTTGTGTTAGTACCATCAGAACAAGTAACAGTAGGTATGGTAATTTTGTAATACCACGGTTTAGTTTCTTTTTTCTTATAATCTTGAATTTGAGTTGTATCGGTTTGTGTTGGATTTTTAAATACTCCAAATGTATTAGATAAATCAGATTCAGAAGATAAGAACTCGTCTCGTTCTAAATAATTTGTAATTCATTTTCTAGAAACAGGATCTCATTTTTTATATTGTAATGTAGAATTACCAATATTAGTAACTCCGCCCTCTTCTGAAGATAATTTTGGAAACACACAACCTCTTAAATTGAATACAGGACTTAAAGAGTCGTCTTTCATAATATAAACAACACCTAATCTGTAAATTTCATCAGGTCAATAACCAAGATTATAATACACATTTTTAGAATCATAGTATTCTAATGAATCAATACTGTGATTTTGTGATTGATATGTGTTTGGGTCAATCCAACCGATACTTTTTTCTTTTTGATGCAATCCAACTTCAAAGAAATAAGAAATGTTTTGTAAATTTTTTACATCTACATTTACATTTTCTACATTTCCAAAGAAAAGCATGTTTTGAACCTGAGCTTGAGTTTTAACATTTGATACATAATTGTATTTAATGTTTAATTCATCACTACTAATAGGATTGCTTTGTTCAAAACCGTTTATAATTATTTCTTGAGAATCTCCAAGAATCTCATATGGTTTAACCAATTCTACAGTTTCCATCATTCTAAATCCATTTAGATCACTATACTCTCTAGTATAATAAACATAGAATTTAGAAAATGTTTCATCGATATTACTTAAAAGTAGTTTAATTGATTTATTTGTACGTTCATCTTGTAGAGTTCCGGATATCGAATTAATGTCAAACAAATTTCCTTTAAATACTGATATTTGTCCAGACTCACAAATTATATCTGTTTTGTTGTAATCACTATCTGCATATTTTATATAAAACGTATAGTTTCCACCTTTAAGTTGTCCAAAATAGTTTAATTCAACAAAATCAAATTTTGGAATTTTATTTATATTTCTAAATAGTCTAGTAGACAAATCAATCTCACCTCGCTTATATAAATTTGTTTGTTCGGTTTGATTACGATTGATTATTCTAAATCTATTGTCTTCTATTTTAGTAAATCTTGAATTAATAATTCTTGGTGGATTTTTATCATCATTAATAATAAGATTTACTGTTCCATCATAAGAAGGTTGACACTCAATATTTAAAGGATTGTTGAGGTCTATAGACAACTCCTTAGTGTTAAAATTAACTATGGAGTTGTCTTCCTCAAGTAAATTCTTTAAAGGAGAGTATGTGTGTTGTAAATCTCCTTCTTGTGGATATTTTTTAGCATATAGATTAAATTTCACTTAAATTCAACTTTTTCATTTTAAATCTATTCTAAAATAAGGGTCTGATGCTAAACACCCTCCAAGTACAATGTAGTTATCGGATTCGGCTCCAGAATTTCATCAGTTGTGTCAACAGAATCATTGCGCTTTGTTTTTGAAAATAGTATCTTTTATAATACCTTTATTAGAATCCTTTCATTTATCAGCAAATGTTTTTTCAGTAATTCCTTCTGTTAAAACAAAAGGTTTACCATATATATAAATATTTCCGTCTTTTCTATATAAATATCCAGAATTCATTTCTTGTAATAAAACATTCTCTGACTTTAGCACATCTTCACAATACAATCCTTTAATAGGGGGTCCCTCATTTATTTGAGACGAATTAGATCATGTTAAAAAATCAGAATCCGATTTAGAAGATAATTTTGTTATTTGCATTCTTATTTCATTGATCCCTCTATTATTATTTTTACTTACATATGGAAATGATTCTGAATCGAAAGCAACTTTTGCCAGAACTTTATCAAATACAATAAATGATTCATCATACATTGCATCTGCAATATCGTTTTGAGTATCTATAAAAATAGAGCTATTTATTTGTGAATCGAAACGTTTTTCTAATATAGAAACAAGGTCGATCCTATTTTGCTTACTATATAGATTGTGTCCTTTATAAATTAAATTTGAAAACTGTCCTGTATTATAAATAGTTAATCTAGGATCATATTGAATTTCGGATTCCACATTTAAAATATAACGATCTGTAATAGTAAAGCCATTTACATCTTTTAACGCAATTGAAAGTTTTTTACAAATATTATTAAAATATTCTATTCCATTTGAAATACTAAGTGGGACTAATACAGGCATTGTTTCAGTTCTTTCTTTAAATGCAATGTAATATAAAGAAAATGATGTATTCGATTCCTTATGAAATGTAAAATCGTTGGTTATGTCTCCATCATTAGGACCTCCAGAAATAA
>Ga0233374_1000244_pt1 | contig 9459 bp, 10 predicted proteins | sample ElkDunMinimDraft_FD_180688 | JGI IMG/M metagenome (GOLD analysis project Ga0233374, IMG submission 180688) | Fecal eukaryotic communites from dung pellets of Tule Elk in California, USA - Elk Dung E1 | ecosystem: Host-associated > Mammals > Digestive system > Large intestine > Fecal | place: USA...
TGGTAAGCCATTTGGAGGGAGTGTTGATTTAATGAATAAATACGATACTTCCCTTTTAGAGTCTCAGAAATGATTTCTTCTTTTAACAGGATGTTTAAATGCTTCTTAATAGCTGGCTGAGAGATATCAAATGCCTCAACTATTTCCTTTTGAGTTTTATTTCCTTGTTTAAGCATCCTTACTATGCGCCGACGGGTAGAATCACCGAAAGCTCGATATATATCTGGCATTACAAACCCAACTCCCACATATAACCATTTGGTTATATTAAGAATAAACGCACACGAAGTTAATGTCAATATTTTCCTGGTAAAAATATTCTCTAATACACCATTATAAAAAAAGAGATCCTGTTAACTTTAGAGTTAACAGGATCTCTTAATATACTTTTCTTAAACTCTTTTTCCAAAAATAACTTTTAATAGTGGTGGAGTGACGATTGTTGTAAGAATAACAACGATAATCATCGCAGTGTAATATTCCATTGGTAATAATCCACTCTCGATTCCCATAGCAGCTATGATTAAAGCTACTTCACCACGTGAAATCATACCAGCACCAACACCCATTGATGATTTCGTATTAAATCCAGCCAACTTCGCTCCAATACCTGCACCAGCAAACTTAGATATAATAGCAATAATTGAGAAGATTACGATAAACCCAATTTGGTTACCGATACCCTCAAACGAAACTGCAACACCAATATTCACAAAGAAGAATGGTACAAAAATTCCATATGCAATTGGCTCTACTTTATGCTCGATTTCTTTTTTGAAATCTGTTTGCGCAATAGCAATACCAGCAAAGAATGTACCGATAATTCCAGCAAGTCCTAGAAACTCTGCAAAATAAGCAGCACTAAAGCAAATAATTAATCCAGCGCTTAGTATAGCCTCTGTTACCTTGAATCGTGAGAACAATTTAATAAACTGTGGCACAAGCCATTTTGAAGCTAAAATTAATACTACAAAGAATAAAATCTTTTTCCCAATAAGTAAGGCAATATTTGTATCTGAACCAGCAAAGAAACTCATCGCAACCGCTAATAAAATAACGACGATAACATCATCTAATACAGCTGCCCCTAATAAAGTCGTACCTTCTTTACTATTCAACCAACCAAGCTCTCTTAATGTCTGAACAGAAATACTTACCGATGTAGCTGATAATAATAAACCAATAAAGATTGATTCACCAACGGACATATCGTAGTATTGAGAACCTAAGTAACCTAATATAATCGGAAAAATGATACCGCCAATCGCAACTAAAGCTGCAGCTTTCAAATTTCGATTCATTTCTTTTAAATCCGTTTCAAGTCCTGCTAAGAACATCAACAGTAAAACACCAATCTCACTGAACACCGTTAACAATTCTGATTCATGTACCCAACCAAGTAAAGCTGGACCAAGAATAATTCCGACAATAATTTTCCCTAACACAGAAGGTTGTCCTAGTCGGACACTAATTTGACCAGCAAATTTTGTTGCTAGTAAAATAATAAAAATCTGCAATATAAACATATATTTCTCCCTTTCTTCACAAAAAAAAACAGAGTGGTGCCATAGTGACTGGCTCCTCCCTGTTTTGCGATATATTTATGTTTGATTATATTATCATAAAATTATATTTTAGAGTACTGGAAAAAAGTACTTAACCGGTGATTTAGTACTACATATAGATTTTTGTAATAGGAATTAGCCGATCTAACTGGCATTTCATTCTCCAAACCCAACTTTTTACCATTTAGTAGAGTCAATTAAAACCATTGCAGCATCCAATGTTCGGTCATTCTTATATTCAATTTATAACTCTTCAACCATTAAAATTAGTGTGCACCTGACACTGGATGTGGTTGATATAATTCTTCTAAGTATTTTACATCTTCATCTGCTAATCTCACATTGATGGATTCACACGCTTCTTCTAGATGCTTCATTTTGGTAACACCAATCACTGGGGAAGCCATCATTTTCTTACTTAATAACCATGCTAATGCGATTTGTGCCATTGAAACATGGTGCTTTCTAGCAAGCTCATGAACCCTCTCAACAATAGCATAATCTATTTCTTTATTTTTCTCATATTGCATTTTAGGAAATTGATCGGTTTGATATCTTAAGGATTCACTATCCCATAATCTTGATAATCTGCCAGCAGCTAAAGGTGAATAAGGCGTCATATGTACATTTTCTTCTTCAAGCAGTTTAATAAGCTCCCTTTCATCTTCTCGGTAAATTAAATTATAGTGATTTTGCATAGAGATGAAAGTATGCCAACCATTTTGTCTTGCTACCTCTTGCGCTTTTAAAAATTGATAGGCAAACATAGCAGATGCACCGATATATCGTACTTTCCCAGATTCAATTACATCATGTAATGCCTTCATTGTTTCTTCAATCGGAGTATTATAATCCCATCTATGAATAATGAGTAAATCAATATAATCCATTTGTAGTTTTTGCAAAGATGAATCAACTTCTCTGAATATCGCTTCTCTCGATAAGCCACCTTCATTGTAGTACACCTTCGTAGCAATAATGACATCTTCTCTGTTTGCAAGTTTCTTAATCGAATGACCGAGATACATTTCACTTGTACCTTCGTTATAGTAATTGGCTGTATCGAAAAAATTAATTCCCAGCTCTAACGCCCTTTTAACCATCTCATCTGTTTCGTTTTGATTTAGGAGCCACGGCTTCCCCGCAACATTTTCATCGCCAAAACTTAAGCAGCCTAAGCATATTTTTGATACATGTAAATCTGAATTTCCCAATTTAATATACTCCATCTTTTCTCCTCCAAGTCACCTTTCCTGTAGTAAGCATAATATATTAACTCATCAAAGATTTTATATGCATTAAACCTTTATCAATAGAAGTCTCTATATAACCAATAATCTGTTCAAATGTGAATACTGTTAAGGACTGTTTTAAGTCTTCCACATCATAATCCATATCATCTATTAGATAGGGGATCAATTCTTGTATATCATTAGATTTTACTTCTTCTGTTTCAATGATTGTACCAGTTTTCCTCAAAGATTCTCTTAATTGTATGGTGATTCCATAGTAATCAAGGATTTTCCCATTAAGTAATTGAAAATCGTTATGATATCGACTAAAAATGTTTTCATCTACCTCCATTCTGTTTTTGAGCCAAGGTAAGTAAAAGCCTTTTAGCCATATATCATCTGCAATTAGATGAGTATAATATCCCTGTATATAGTGAGCATCTTTATGATTGAAATATTTATGTATGAATTCCTTATAATCAATATACCGAGAATAATCTATAACGTCACCTTTATAGAAATGTGATAAATCCTTCGGTGAAACCGCATCAGCTGCAATCCCCCCTAATAGAAATGAAGTTTTATCTTTTATCGATAGGTCTTCTGCAATTCTATTTGCAATAACCAAATGCATTATTCTTGAACCCAACTTAATTACCCCTTTGTTACTAATGTAATATATCTCTTAAATTACTATTGGCAAACTCCTAAAGGATTACCATCTGGATCATAAAAAGTAAAGAACTTGGTAGTACCCTCTCCACTAATTTGATTTACTTTTACATTCTTTGTTAATAAAGTCCTGTGGGCTTCTTCTATATCACCAGGAATAAAGTTATAATATTTCCCCACTCCAAATTGATTCTCAGGAAACTTCATCGGTTGATGTTTTATAGTTTTAACGAGACAGACTACTGTTTGAGATTGTTCACTAATTTTCATTACAGCAGCCTCTTCTTCGATGTAAATTAGTTTAAATCCAAGAATCTCTTCATACCATTTCGCTGATAGTTCAAGATCTTTAACAGGAATAAATACCCCTTCCATTCCCTTTAATAGTGGTTTAGTCATACTGGTAACACCCCTTTTAATTATTTTCTATCATTAAACATTCGCCAAACTTTATTCCAACCCTTGCACTATATTCTATTTAATTATTAATTTTTATGTAAATTCTTAGATTGTTTCAAGTTCTTCTATTGAATATTAAATTACCATCGTATCAATTTTAAAACTAGATCATTTCCAATAATTCGCAAGATGATTATATGCATAAATTCATATTTTCATCTTGTAAAATAATAATTATATTGATATATTAATCGTCACATAAAAGAAATATATTATACTATTTTATGTAAAATAATATCATGAGGTGACATAGTGAATTATTTATGGGGTTTATTAGGAATTATTTGTATTTTAGGCATTGCCTTTCTTTTCTCCACTAATAAACGAAAAATTAATATTCGTACTGTGGTAGTGGCATTAGCTATACAAATTTCCTTTGCTTTTATTGTTTTAAAATGGCCGCTTGGAAGAGCTGCTTTGCAAAAAGTAACTGATGGTGTGAATGCTGTTATTGGTTATGCTAATGAAGGAATTAACTTCTTAGTTGGAGGTATTTATACACCGGAATCAGGTATAACACATGTTTTTATATTTAATGTTTTAATGATTATCGTTTTCTTCTCGGCATTAATTTCTGTTTTATATTACTTAGGGATTATGCAGATAGTCATAAAATATGTTGGCGGTGCCCTTGCAAAACTATTAGGTACTAAGAAGGCTGAATCATTTTCTGCAACTGCAAATATCTTCGTAGGTTGTACGGAAGCTCCTCTAGTAATAAAGCCCTTCATCGATAAACTGACTAAATCAGAATTATTCTCTGTTATGGTATGTGGTTTAGCTTCTGTATCTGGTAGTGTATTAGTTGGATATTCTCTAATGGGTGTTCCTTTAGAATATTTATTAGCAGCTAGTATTATGTCTGCACCTGCTGGACTATTATTAGCTAAAATTATGATTCCTGAAACGGAACAAAGCCAAGAAGATGCTGAAGACTTCGAGATAGCAAAAGATGAAGAATCTGCAAACGTAATCGATGCAGCTGCAAATGGTGCTTCAACAGGTCTTCAATTAGCGCTTAACGTTGGAGCAATGCTTCTAGCGTTTATTGCCTTAATCGCATTACTTAACGGGATTTTAAGTTTTGTTGGTGGCTGGTTTGATTTTGAGCAACTTTCGATTGAGTTAATTTTGAGCTACATATTTGCTCCATTAGCTTTTGTAATTGGTGTTCCTTGGGAGGAAGCTTTGCAAGCTGGAAGCTTTATCGGTCAAAAGTTAGTAATAAATGAATTTGTTGCATACAGCAACTTTGCACCATATATTGAAGTATTATCTGAAAAAGCTGTTGTTATTATCAGTTTTGCTTTATGTGGTTTTGCTAATATTTCTTCTCTAGGGATATTACTTGGAGGACTTGGTAAACTTTCACCAAAACGTAGACCAGACATTGCCCGCTTAGGGATGAAAGCAATCCTTGCCGGTGCATTAGCATCTTGTTTAAGTGCAGCTATTGCAGGGATGATAATTGGATAGTATAAATAAAAAAAATTACTAAAATGTTATTGCAGAACATTTTTTATAAAATAGGCTATATTAAATGCTACTGTTGATTTCCACTGTGGGCGAACGCTTTCCGTTCTAATCAACAACAAATAATAACAGATTTATAAAATAAGAGAGTGTCCTTAAAGTAACTTTTGGACACTCTCTTTTCTTTCACTAAGGTACTTGATGGTTGAACTGAATTTACTTCCTTACTAAAAAGTCTATTCCCATCTTAGTAGTTTATTTTTCTATCTCAAATAACTTCAATTTTATTTGAGTATAAAATTGAAATGTATTTTCGTAAGTACGATCTAAAATCCAGAAAATTTAGTCTTGAATTCATATTTAATGTGTGTATCATAGTATTTAAGTAAATAATTCAAAAGTTTTCTAGGGTTCCGCAACTTAGTTGGACTGGTCCGAGAGAAAACTCACAGTATTGCTGTGTCACGGAAGGATAAAAGCCTGGGAGAAACTGTTTTTGCGGTTATCTCTCAGGCTTTTTGTTTATAATCGTGAAATTGGAGGTTTTTTTAAATGAACACAGAATGGATTAAAGTTGTTGTGGCTGCTATTTTTGAAGTATTTTGGGTTATTGGGTTAAAATACGCAGATGATGTTTGGACTTGGAGTGGTACAATTTTATCAATCATAATCAGCTTCTATGTAATGATTATGGCAGGACGAAAGCTTCCTGTAGGTACAGTTTATGCCGTTTTTGTAGGATTGGGAACGACCGGCACGGTCCTAGCTGATTTTCTTTTCTTTGAGGAGCCATTCAGTATAAGTAAAATACTTTTGATTTTACTCTTGTTAACAGGTGTAATTGGATTGAAATTAGTTACAGACGATACCGTTAAGAAAGGGGCTGCTTCATAATGGCCTGGATTTCTTTAACCTTAGCAGGAATATGTGAAATGTTTGGCGTTGTGATGATAAATAAACTTCATAAGGACCGCGACTGGCAATCATTTATTCTATTAGTTATTGGATTTGGAGCAAGCTTCATACTTCTAGCTAATGCTATGGAAACACTTCCTATGGGGACAGCTTACGCGATATGGACTGGAATCGGTGCATCTGGCGGAGCACTATTAGGCATGGTTTTATATGGTGAATCAAAAGATTGGAGAAGGCTAGTCTTTATAGCAATGGTTTTAAGTGCAGCTATAGGACTAAAACTTGTTTCATAATAAGGAATAAGCAATAAAAATACTGTAGTAAGATAGAAAAATCTATGTTTCCACATTAATTTGTGAAGCTAGGCTTTTTTCTTTTATAAATTGGCTAGCTAGTTTGATAGTCTTTAATAAAAAGGCTTACTGAAAAGAGATTAAAAGCATTAAATATACAAATAGGCTTCTATACACCAATGTTTCCATTGAATGCCACCTCTCACACTTATTAAAGTACGGCATGACTTCCTCCAAATATTTCACATTGGTTTCAATCATCATACCAATGATTCAAGTACAAAACAAACCATTTCCTAAAAAGGCTGGTTTAAATTAGGGTTTCTTCAAGCATTATGCTATACTGAATCTACCATTTGCATTACTTGTTTCAGGTACGTTTGTTGCACAAGCTCTATTCATTCATTGAATAGAGCTTTTTTTATTGACCAATTCTTTTCAGGAAAAAAAATAGATCCTACATAAGTAGGATCTATCATTAGCTATTATTAAGCTTTTTGAACGTTTGTAGCTTGTGGGCCACGTTGTCCTTGTTCTACTTCAAAAGTTACACTTTGACCTTCGTCTAAAGATTTGAAGCCTTCGCTTTGGATAGCTGAGAAATGTACGAATACGTCATCTCCACCTTCACGCTCGATGAATCCAAAACCTTTGTCTGCATTAAACCATTTCACTTTACCTTGTTCCATAATTGTTGCCTCCTAGTGTGGGTTTGCCACACAATGTATTACTATCCTTGCTCAAATACCTTAGACGAAAATCAAAATTGCTTCTCAATCTGAAAACGAACAAAAATAATTCTTCTTAAGAATAACAGATAAATTGAAAAATAGCAAACAATAAGAAAACTACCTTAGTGAAAGGATTTATTCTTTTGTGGATATACACTTCAAATTATTCTAAATCCTAAATATTATTAATAAAATCCCTTCACAAACAAACTATTTTAAATTAGTGATTATTTTTGCATTGTGCTATACTGAGTTTACCATTTGCATTACTTGTTTTCAGATACGTTTGTTGCACAAGCTCTATTCATTTATTGAATAGAGCTTTTTGAATGTATAAATTGGCAATGAGGTGAAAGACCGACGCATTCGCCAATTTAAGATCTATAGTCTAAGTTAAACTAGACCTTTTCCTACATCTTTATTAGGCTTACCAAAGGCAAGCCTCCCTTTATTGAGCAAATTCGTTTTAAGCAAAAAAAATAGCCCCTACATATGTAGGGGCTATCAGTAGCTATTATTAAGCTTTTTGAACGTTTGTAGCTTGTGGGCCACGTTGTCCTTGTTCTACTCCAAAAGTTACACTTTGACCTTCGTCTAAAGATTTGAAGCCGTCGCTTTGGATAGCTGAGAAATGTACGAATACGTCATCTCCGCCTTCACGCTCGATGAATCCAAAACCTTTGTCTGCATTAAACCATTTCACTTTACCTTGTTCCATAATTGTTGCCTCCTAGTGTGGGTTTGCCACACAATGTGTTACTATCCTTGCTCAAATACCTTAGACGAAAATCAAAATTGCTTCTCAATCCGAAGCCGAACAAAAATAATTCTTCTTAAGAGTAACAGATAAATCTCTTAATAGCAAATAATAAGAAAGACTATTTGCAAATACTGCTTTAAATTGTTCTAATACATTAATCAATATAAAAAGGTCAGTGGTCTCCCACTGCCTCATCTTATCAATTCCCTTGCTATCATAAGTAATACAGTATCGGTTTCTCATGATCCCGCATTTATTTTGCAAATTCAATGGACTCATCAGATTTCAGTTCCATTTCTCTAAGAATTATTTAGTGCAATAGCTGCAGCCTTCGTTCCAATAAAGCGGTTAGAGAAATAATCTGTAAGATGATTCCCATCTACCTTCATAGAGCATATTAAATTCTCTACATTTTTCTAGTTTACACATAAACATCAAATAGCGTAATTAAAGTTTCTTTCATCAATTCTTCTGATGGCATAGAACCATTTTTTACATACTTAATTGACATACCAAATAAGCCCCAACTAATCATTATACTGTGTAACTCTACTTTTTCATTCGTCCAAGACGGATACTTTTGCTTAAGTAAACCTTTAAATGCCTTGCCGAGTTCTTCCTTTACAATTGTTTCAATTTTGGGTGTAAATGCTTCATAACTTCTTGAACATTGATTTGCTAACCCATTTTGAAAGGATAATAAGCTATAGAAAATATCAGTTAAAGTTTCTTGTGTTAACGCTTCATGGGAAGTAACATTTTTCAGTACTCCCTGTAACACATCTTCACTCAACACTACTTCCAACAAATCATAACGATTATTGCAGAAGGTTTAGAAAAAGTAAAAGAAACAATATCAAAAATATAATCTGTTTTATCTATAAATAAAAGTAGCAGTGCAAATATTAAATTTGCACTGCTACTTTTTACACACCCTTAATGTATATAATCATCAAACATTTCGGCAGACACCTTACTCCCCTACCATACCGTCATTATCGTTATCGCGCATATAAGGGTACAACCAATGGTCACTCGTTATTGGCATACTGAAACCTGCATCTTTAGCTTCTTTAATCGTCACTTGCCCATTCCCGTTCGTATCAACACTAGAAATTTCACCTTTTTGGACTGAACCAGTTGTAATAGAAGGCTTGTTGCCTGTTAAACCGAGTGATGCGTTAACTTCATCGGGATTCACGTTGTCAAACGAATCAACAATCTTGTTGCCCCTTATTGTATAGGTATACTCATAATGTGAAGGAATCTGTGTTTCTGTATTCGGATAAGTGATAATTGCTTCAAATTTAGTAGCTCCACCTGCTTTACGAATTGCATCTTCCATATAAGCTTGATCAC